>Ga0209810_1000439_pt1 | contig 93539 bp, 90 predicted proteins | sample Coa_R1_7_FD_187159 | JGI IMG/M metagenome (GOLD analysis project Ga0209810, IMG submission 187159) | Surface soil microbial communities from Centralia Pennsylvania, which are recovering from an underground coalmine fire - Coalmine... | ecosystem: Environmental > Terrestrial > Soil > Unclassified... | reverse complement strand
GCAGGCGATCGCGCGGCTCGTCGCCGAGACGGGGTGCGGCGAGGAGCAGGCCTGCGAGCAGGTGCTCGGCCTCGGCTACGCCGAGCTCGGCCGGGCGGTGGCGCGCTCGTGGAACCTGCCCGAGCAGCTCGAGCAGACGATGGGCGCAGGACCGCCGGCGAGCGACGCCCCGCCGCGCACGCCGCTCGAACGGCTCCAACGTGTGGTCGCCTGTGCCGGAGAGATCGCCGCGATCGCCACAGTCCGCAGCGAACCGGAGCGCACGGCGCAGCTCGAGCAGATCGGCGCGCGCTACGCCGCTGCGGTCCCGCTTGGGGCACGCCGGCTCGAGGCCGTGCTCATGACCTCGGCGGCACAGCTCGAGAGCCTCGCTTTCGCGCTGCACATCGGCCCGCACGACCTCGAGCAGAGCGCCCCGGGGCTCGTGCGCGCCGCCGCAGCTCGCGACGTGGCTGCCACCGCGCCGCCCGCGTGCCGCTCCAGCCCCCGTCGCCGGCTGCCCGGCGCACCGAGCCGCGCCCGGCGCCGCCGCATCTTTTTGAGCTCCCTCGAGGAGATCGTCTTTGCGCTCAGTCACGAGTATCCGCTCAACGATGTGCTCATGATGGTCCTCGAAGGGATGTACCGCGGCATCGGCTTCGAGCACGTGGTGCTGCTGCTGGTGACGCCCGACCGCACCGTGCTGCGCGGCCGCTTCGGTCTCGGCGCGCGGGCGCAGCAGATCGTCGCCGAGCTGTACGTCGGGCTCCGCCCCCCGCAGGGCCTCTTCGCCGAGGTGGTCACCGGCCCGCGCGAGGTAGACGTCCTCGACCTGACCGACCCCGTCGCTGCGGCCGGGCTTCCCCCGCGCTTCGTCGAGCTGGTCGGCACGCAGGCGTGCCTCCTCGTGCCGCTCGTCGTCCATGGCGTCCCGATCGGCGCGTTCTACGTCGACCGCAGCAGCGCAGACGGGCCCATCACCGAGGCCGAGCGCCGCGATCTTCGGCTGCTTGCGAACCACGCCGCGCTCGCCTTCCAGCATGTGCACCCGAGCTGAAGCCCGGGCGCCGCGCGTGATATACGACGGGTCATGCCCTACCAGCACGTGGTGGTGACGGCGCGCGCCGGCATCGGCACCGTGACCATGAACCGCCCCGAGCGGCGCAACGCGCTCTCCGAGGCGCACATGGGGGAGCTCACCGCCGCGCTGCGCGCGCTCGGGGACGACGGCGACGTGCGCGCGATCGTGCTCGCCGCGGCGGGCCCGGTGTTCTCCTCCGGGCACGACTTCGCCGACATGGTCGAGCGGGATCTCGCCGGCATGCGCCGGCTCCTCACCGCGTGCACGGAGCTCATGTGCACCATCCAGCGCGTGCCCAAGCCGGTGGTGGCGAGCGTCCAGGGGATGGCGACCGCGGCCGGCTGCCAGCTCGTCGCGTCCTGCGACCTCGCCGTGGCGGCCGAGGAGGCGCGCTTTGCGACGCCGGGCGGCAAGGGCGGCTGGTTCTGCACGACGCCGATGGTGGCCGTCGCGCGCGCGATCGGGCGCAAGCGTGCGCTCGAGATGCTGTTTACGGGCGAGCCGATCGACGCCCACACGGCGCTCGCCTGGGGGCTCGTCAATCGCGTCGTGCCCGCGGCCCGGCTCGCCGCGGAGAGCGAAGCGCTCGCGCGGGCGGCGAGCGCGGGGAGCCCGGCCGCGAAGGCGATCGGCAAGCGCGCCTTCTACGACACGATCGATCTCGACCTCGAGGCCGCCTACGCCCACGCGGTCGAGGTCATGGCCGAGAGCGCGCTCACCCCCGAGGCACGCGAGATGATGCGCGCGTTCCTCGAGAAGCGCCCCGCGAGCTACCCGCCCGCGCGCTGAGCGCGCCGGCGCCACCATGCCCGACACCGTCGCCTACTTCTGCATGGAGTTCGGGCTCCACGAGGAGTTCCCGATCTACGCGGGCGGGCTCGGCATCCTCGCGGGCGACTTCATCAAGTCGGCGCGCGACCTCGAGCTGCCGGTGGTCGGCGTGGGGCTGCGCTACGCGCGCGGCTACTCGCGCCAGCGCGTCGCCGAGGACGGCCTGCCGGTCGACGAGTTCCCCGCCTGCCCGCCGATCGGCCTCACGGACACGGGCGTGCGCGTGCGGGTGCGGGTGGCGGCGCGCGAGGTCGAGGCGAAGGTCTGGCACACGACGCACTGGGGCAACGCGCCGCTCTTCCTCCTCGAGCCCGTGGCGCCCGAGGACGCCTGGATCACCCAGCGGCTCTACGACCCCACCCTCGACTGCCGCGTGGCCCAGGAGATCCTCCTCGGCGTGGGCGGCGTGCGCGCGCTGCGCCGCCTCGGCCTCGAGGTCGCCACGTACCACTTCAACGAGGGCCACGCGGTCTTCGCCGGCGTCGAGCTGATCGCCGAACGCATGGCCGCCGGCCTCCGGTTCGAGGACGCCTGGGCGGCAGTGCGCCGGCAGATCGTCTTTACCACGCACACGCCGGTCGCCGCCGGCAACGAGGTGCACTCGCTCGCCGAGCTGCGCCGCCTCGGCGCCTGCTGCGAGCTGGTCGACTGGGAGATGCGCCGGCTCGGGGGCGACCCCTTCAACATGACCGTGGCGGGCCTGCGGCTCGCGCGACTCGCCAACGCCGTCTCGGCGCGCCACGGCGAGGTGTCGCGCGCGATGTGGCACGACGTCGAGGGGGCCTGCCCGATCATCGCGATCACCAACGGCGTGCACGTGCCCACCTGGCAGGATGCGCGCATCCGCGAGGCCGCGGGCTCGCCCACCGGCCTCTGGGCGACGCACGAGACGCTCAAGGGCGAGCTGCTCGCGGCCGTGGAGAAGCGCACCGGCGTGCGGCTGCGCCCCGACGTGCTCACGCTCGGCTTCGCGCGGCGGGCGGCGGCCTACAAGCGCAGCGACCTCATCTTCCGCGACGTCGGGCGCATCGCGCCGCTGCTCCGCGAGCGGCGGCTCCAGCTCGTCTTCGCCGGCAAGGCCCACCCCGACGACCCCGAGGGCAAGCGCATCGTCGCCAATCTGGTGACCATCGCGCGAGAGTTCCCCGAGGCGGTGGTCTTCGTGCCCGACTACGACATGGGGCTCGCGCGGCTGCTCACGCGGGGCGCGGACGTGTGGCTCAACAACCCCCGGCGGCCGCTCGAGGCCTGCGGGACCTCGGGCATGAAGGCCGCGCTCAACGGCGTGCTCAACCTCTCGGTGCTCGACGGGTGGTGGGTCGAGGCGTGCGTGCCCGGCGAGAACGGCTGGGCCATCGGCGACCACGGCGAGGGGGACGACGAGGACGCCCGCGACCACGCGGCGCTCGTGGCGACGCTCGAGGGAGAGGTGCTCCCCACGTATCTCGGCGACCGCCGGCGCTGGGTCGCGATGATGCAGGCGAGCATCGCGATGGCCGCCGAGCGCTTCTCGTCGGACCGCATGGTCCGCGAGTACTTCTCCCGCCTCTACGCCCCCTAAAGGCCGCGCGGATCAGTCGCGGCGGTACATGGTGACGACGCACGCCCCGCCGAGCCCGACGTTGTGCTGGAGCCCGATGCGCGCGCCCTCGACCTGCCGCTTCTCGGCCATGCCGTTCAACTGCCAGACCAGCTCGGCGCACTGCGCGAGGCCGGTCGCCCCGAGTGGATGGCCCTTCGAGAGGAGCCCGCCCGAGGGATTGACGACCCACTTCCCGCCGTAGGTGACGGCGTCCGTGTCGATCAGCCGCCCGCCCTCGCCTTCCTTGCAGAGCCCGAGCGACTCGTAGGTGATGAGCTCGTTGGTGCTGAAGCAGTCGTGGAGCTCGATGACGTCCACGTCCTCGGGGCCGATGCCCGCCTGCTCGTAGACCGCCTGCGCCGCCCGCCGCGACATCCCCACCCCGATCATGCCGAGGGCCCCCTGTGCAAAGTCCTCGAGCTTGTCGGTCGCCATGGCCTGGGCGACGATCTTCACCGGCCGTCCGTGACCGTGCTTGGCCGCGAACTCCCGCGAGCAGACCACCGCGGCCGCGGCGCCGTCGGAGGTCGGGCAGCACTGGAGGATCGTGAGCGGGTCGTAGACCATGCGCGAGGCCAGCACCTCCTCGAGCGTGCACGCCTCCCGGTACTGCGAGCGCGGGTTGTTGACGGAGTGCCGGTGGTTCTTGACGCTCACCTTCGCGAACTGCTCGCGGGTGGTGCCGTAGAGCTCCATGTGCTGGCGCCCCCCGTCGCCGAACATGCGCGCGGCCACCGGCGGCGCGCCCTTGTCGGCTTCCTTGGCGATGTTCTCGAGGCCGGTGAGCTGCTTCTCGAGCGGCCCCTTCTGCATCTTCTCGAAGCCAAAGGCGAGCACGCACTCGTTGAGCCCGCCGGCGATGGCCTGGTAGGCCAAATGGAGCGCCGAGGAGCCCGTCGAGCAGTAGTTGTGCACGTTGTAGACGGGAAGCCCGCCGATGCCCATGCCGTAGAGCGCGCGCTGGCCCTGCGTGCTCATGCCGTTGACGTAGCCAGCGAACGCCTGCTCGAGCTCCTCGGGCCGCACGCCCGCCATGGCGAGCGCGTCGCTCACCGCCTCGCGCACGAGGTCGGTGAAATCGCGCTCGCAGCGCTCGAACTTGGTCATGCCGACGCCGATCACGCACACCTCTCGCTTCGCCATGCTCGATGCTCTACCCGAACGGGCGTTCGATTCGCAAGGGCCCCGCGGGCGTCAGGCGAAGCGCGGCGCCACCTCGCGCGCGAAGACGTCGAGCTGGTCGAGGTAGTGGGCGAGGCTCTCGTGCCGGAACCGGAGATTGACCACCGTCGCCCCGAGGGCCTGGTAGCCTTGAAGCCGTTCCCCGAGCGCTGCGCGCTCGGCCGGATCCGTCGGATCGAGCAGGCGGTCGAGGGGGAGGACCAGCTCGAGCGGCGCCGCCCGCTCCTGCCACGCGCGGGTGGCCCGCGCCCGGGCGAGCAGTGCCGCGAGCTCTTCGAGCGCGAGCCCGAAGGGGTCCCAGCCGTCGGCGAGCGCGATGGCGCGCCGCAGCGAGCGCGCGCTGCGGCCGCCGAGCCAGATCGGCACGCGCTCCTGCACGCCGCACGGATCGACCACGAACCCGGCGAACCGGTAGTGCGTGCCTGCGTACGCGGGCTCGCGGCGGCCGAAGGCCGCCCGCAGCGCGCGGATCGCATCCTCGTAGCGCGGGCCCCGCTGGGCGAACTCCGCGCCGAGCAGCGCGAACTCCTCGGCGAGCGTGCCGACGCCCACGCCGAGCACGAGCCGCCCGCCGCAGATCCGGTCGAGCGTCCCGTAGCGCTTGGCGATCGCGAGCGGGTGATGGTAGCCGAGCACGAGCACGTGGGTGACGAAGCGGATGCGGGTGGTCGCCGCGGCGAGGAATCCGAAGGTGGCGAGCGGATCGTAGTAGCGCGCGCCGCGCACGGCCACGGCCGGTCGCGGGATCGCCACGTGCTCGCTGCACGTGAGGTGGTGGTAGCCGAGCGCATCGGCCGCGCGCGCGATCGCCGCCACCTCCGCCGGCCCGGCGTCCTCCGTCCACGCCGCATCGCGACGCGGGTTGCGGGTGAGGATGGGCGTGACGAGCCCGAAGCGCACGTTGCGCCTCTACCATCGCTCGCCCTCCCCGGGGAAACGGTGGTAGAGGCCCGCCGATGGACTTCGCGGCGTCGCCGGCCGACGAGCGCTTCCGCCGCGAGCTGCGCGCGTGGCTCGCGGCGAACCGTCCCGCGCGCGCCGAGCGCGTGCCGCACGACGAGGCGTCGCTCGCCCAGGAGGTCGCCTTCCTGCGCGACTGGCAGCGGCGGCTCCACGCCGCAGGCTACGTGGGGCTCCTCTGGCCCCGGGAGTACGGCGGGCGCGGCGCGCCGCCGACGCAGCAGGCGATCCTCAACGAGGAGCTGGCGCGGGCGCGCGCGCCCCAGCTCGTCAACCGGGTCGGCCTCAACAACGCAGGCCCGACGCTCATCGCCCACGGCACCGAGGAGCAGAAGCGCCGGCTCTTACCCCCGATCCTCTCGGCCGACGAGCTCTGGTGCCAGCTCTTCAGCGAGCCCAACGCGGGCAGCGACCTGGCTGCGCTCTCCACCCGCGCCGAGCGCGACGGCGCGGGGTTTCGCGTGACCGGGCAGAAGGTGTGGACGAGCTATGCGCAGTTCTCCCGCTGGGCCATCTTGCTCGCGCGCACCGATCCGGCCGCGCCCAAGCACCGCGGGCTCACCTACTTCGTGCTCGACATGGAGAGCCCGGGCATTCACATCCGCCCCTTGCGCCAGATCACCGGCTCGACGGAGTTCAGCGAGGTCTTCCTCGACGCCGTGCCCGTCCCCGCGGCCAACGTGATCGGCGGCGTCGGCCGCGGCTGGGAGATCGCGATGACGACGCTCGCGCACGAGCGCGGCACGGGCTTCGCCTTCAAGGAGCAGGTCCTCCAGCGCATCGCGCTCGACGACCTCGTCGGCCGCGCCCGCGCCCTCGGCGCCGCGGCCGATCCCCGCTGGCGGCAGGAGATCGCCCAGCGCTGGATCGAGGTGGAGATCATGCGGCTCTTCAACTGCCGCACGCTCACGCGGCTCGAGCGCGGGCTCGAGCCCGGCCCCGAGTCGTCGCTGGTCAAGCTCTTCTGGGCGACGCTCACGCAGCGCCTCCACGAGCTCGCGCTGGCGCTCGAGGGACCGCACGCCCAGCTCGCCGGCGGGCCGGCCGCCATCGAGGATGGCCGCTGGCAGCTCGCCTGGCTCTGGTCGCGGGTGGCCTCGATCGCCGGGGGCACCTCGGAGGTGCAGGCGAACATCATCGCGCAGCGCCTGCTCGGGCTCCCGCGGGATGCGCGCTGAACCGGCGTCGGTCAGCCGGCGCCGGGCGGCGCCGCGGGATCGCCCGGCGCCTGCACGAGCTCGATCCGCTGGCCGTCGGGGTCGACCACCATGCACGCCGCGGCTCCGGCCGCGGGGATCCGGATCAAGGTCTCGTCGAGCACCCGCTCGCCCGCGGCCCGCAGCGCGGCGAGGGTGGCGTCGAGGTCGGCCACGCGGAAGGAGAGGTGCGTGAGCCCGGGCTCGTTCATCGCCCGCGCGTGCCGCGGCGGCGGCGGCGGGCTCGCAAAGCGCAGGAGCTCGATGCGCACGCCGTCGCGCGTCAAGTAGACGGCCTCAAGCGCCACCCCCTTGAGGCCGAGCAGCGTGTCGCTCGGCTCCCCCGCGACCTCGAGCTCGTGCTCCTGCCGGAAGCCGAGGAGGTCGCGGTAGAAGCGCAGCGAGCGCGCGAGGTCGGAGACGCAGATGCCGACGTGGGTGAGGCGCAGGAGGGGCACCATCAGACGGCGATCGTCACCTTGATCGAGCCGGTGGTCTTGTCGGCGGCGGCGCGGAAAGCCTCGCCGATCGCGTCGAGCGGGAAGCGATGCGTGAGCACGGTGCGGCCGATCTCCGCGCCCCGGCGGGCGAGGAGATCCTCGACGATCTCGAAGTCCGCGCGCGCGCCGCTGCGACTGTAGACCATCGAGCCGCGCACCACGAGCTCCTTCACCAGCACGAAGAGCGCCGGGAACATCGGCATCTTCGTGTAGACGCCGAGCACGCACACCGTCCCGCCCGGCCGGCATGCCATCACGGCCGTCTCGAGCGTGTCGGCCTCGCCGCCCACGGTTTCGAGCACGAGGTCGATCGGCGACTCCTGTGCGAGCGCCTGCAGGGCAGGCGCGTCGTCGGGGTCGAGCACCCGATCGGCGCCGAGCGCGAGCGCCGCCGCGCGCTGCTGCGGCCGCCGGGCCGTCACCACGATCTCGCCCGCCCCACCCGCGCGCGCGGCCACCACCGCCATGAGCCCGATCGTGCCCGCGCCGAGCACGAGCACGCGCTCGCCGATCTTGAGCCCGGCGATGCGCACGCCGTGCACTGCGACCCCGAGCGGCTCGGAGAGCGCCGCGGTGGCGAAGTCGACGCCGGCGGGCGTGGGGAAGCAGTGGCGCGCGGGCATCTTGATGTAGTCGGCGAACCCGCCGGGAACGGTCATGCCGACGATGCCGATCGTCGGACAGTGGTGATAGGTGCCGGCGGCGCAATAGCGGCAGGTCCCGCACGACACGATGCCCTCGACCGCGACGCGGTCGCCGGCCCTAAGCCCGCGCACCCCGGGACCCACGTCCGCCACCTCGCCGGCGATCTCGTGCCCGGGACAAACGGCCGGCGCCACCATCTGGCCGTGGTACCAGTGGAGGTCGGAGCCGCAGATCCCGCAGTGACGCACCCGTACCACGACCTCGCCCGGCCCGGGCCGCGGCCGCTCGACCTCCTCGAGGACGAGGTCGCCCGGGCCTCGGCAGCGCAGCGCTCGCATCGCGGCCTTCTAGCGCGGGCGGCGACGGCGTGGCAACGGCCGCGGGCGCACGACCATCGCCTCACCAGCCCGTGTGGTGGCGCAGCACGGCCTCGCGGGCGCGCGCCGCGAGCGCCACCCGATCGGCATAGCTCAAGCCCGTCGTCGGGATCGGCGCCTCGATCACGATCTCGACTTTACCGGGCGCCACGGCAAGCCGGCTGCCCCGGGGCATGAGCCGCCGTGTGCCGCGGCAGACCACCGGCACGACGGGCAGCCCGAGCTCGATCGCGGTGACGAACGCGCCCTTCTTGAACTCCCCGAGGCGCCCATCGCGGCTGCGGGTGCCCTCGGGGAAGATGACGAGCGAGTGATCGCGCTGCGCCTCGCGCCGCAGCGCCTCGATCGCGCGCTCGGGATGCTCGCGATCGATCGGCACCATGCCGAGGGTGTCGAGCACGGCGGCCATCACCGGATGCCGCCAGAGCTCCTGCTTGGCCGCAAACCGCGTCTGCCCGGGCAAGAAGCCGAGCAGGACCAGGATGTCGAGATGGCTCTGGTGGTTCGGGGTGAACACGAACGGTCCGCCGGAGGCGAGGTGCTCGCGGCCGTGGACTTGGACGTCCACCCCGAGCATCCACGCGAGCGTGCGCGCCCGCGCCTTGGCGAAGCGCCAGGCGAGATCGCGGCTCCCGGTCGCCCGATGCAGCGCCACCGCGACCACCGCCATCGAGAGCAGCATGCCGCGAAAGAGGTACGGGGAAACGGCCACGCGAACCGCCCGCACACCGTCCGAGGGACTGCCTGCCATCGCCGCCCGCTTAGCAACTCGTGCGTGCACCCGCCAGCACAGTCGCGCACGCGAGCGTTGCACCGGCGACGCCGCCGTTCACGCCGCGTCGCCTGGCGGGGGGCATCGGCCGCGGCGCAGGCGCAACCGCAGGGCTCGCCCCCGCCTGCGGGCGCCTGGCACGGCATCTGCTTCTTCGGTCGCGCATGACGGACCACCAGGCCACCGCACCGCCGACCCGCCCGCGCCTCACGCTTGCCGACATCATGACGACTGCGGTGACCACGCTCGGCCGCGACTGCCGCATCGTCGACGCGCTCGACCTGCTCGCCGCGCAGGACTACCACCACCTGGTCGTCGCCGACGGGCGGCGGCCGGTGGGCGTCCTCACCGACCGGCTCCTCCTGCACGCGGTGGCGCGCGGCGCGGGCGAGACCTCGACCGTGGGCGCCGTTATGCTGCCGCCGCTGCTCGCGCCGCCCGACCTGCCGCTGCGCGACGCGGTGGCGATCGTGGCGTTCCATCGCACCGACTGCGTGCTCGTGGTCGATGCGGCGGGCGAGCTGTGCGGGATCGTCACCACGACCGATCTGCTCGGGGCGCTCTACGAGATCCTACCCGGGCGCAGCGCACCCCGCGCCGCCTGAGCTACGGCAGCGGACCGAGCGTCGCCGCCGCCCGCGCGGCATCGGCGCGTGTCGCGTAGCGGCCGACCAGCACGCGATGCCACGTCGTGCCCCCGACGACGGCAGGCGCGACCACCGCCTGGAGGCCGCGGCGGGCGAGCGTCTCGCGCGCGCTCAGCGCGGCTGCCGCGTCGCGCACGGCGGCGACCTGGACGCTCCACTGCCCCGGGCCGACCTCCCGCGGGAAGGGCCGCGGCTCGGGGAGCGGCGTGCTCGCGGGCTCGCTCGAAACCGCCGCCGCGAGAGAAGCAGGGGGCGGAAGCCCGCGCTGCAGCGCTGGCGGTGGAACCGAACGAGGCGTGCGGCCGAGGGCGAGGAGCAGAATCGCGAAGGCAAGCGACACGAGGAGCGCCGCCCCGAGCCGACGCCGGCGCGGGGGCGGCGCCGCCGGCGGCGACGCCGCTTCCGGAAGCTGCGCGTGCGATTCGCGCGCACGCCAGACTCCGAGGACGATGCCCGGCGTCACCCATCCGTCTCCGCGCGCCGCCGCCTCCCTCGAGCTCGCGCGGCAGAGCGCGTCGATCGCGCGCGGCACTCCCCCGCTCATGCGCGCGATCAGGTCGAGGGCCCCGGGCGTGAACACGGTCGAGGCGCCGTCGGCGGGCGGGAAGCGCCGGGCGACGTAGGCTGCGACCTCCGCCACGGTGAGCGGCTCGATGCGGACGGCCACCGCCGGCACCTCGCGCAGCCGCACGGCAAGCTCGGGCTCTCCGGCGAGGACGACCTTGAGCGGGCTCCTCCCGTGGCCGGATGCGAGCGCGGCGAGGCTTAGGAGCGTCGCACCGCCGAGCGCGTGGGCGTCGTCCACGAGCATCACCGCACCGCCACGAGCGGCGACGATCTCGCGCAGCCGCCGACGCCGCGTGCGCACCGGGTCTTCGACCTTATCGCCGAGCGCGGTGAGCACGTGGGCGAGCACGGCCTCGGGGTCGTCCGGAACACGGGCGAGCAGCACGGTTCGGCCGCGGGCGGCGAGGTCCTCGCGCAGGCGGCCGAGCAGCGCCGTCTTGCCGCTGCCTGCCTCGCCGAGGAGCACGACCAGGCCCGCCCGCGCGTCGAGCGCGCGCTCGATCGCCGCTGCCGCGCGCGTCACGGCCGGCGTCGGTTCCACGGCGCACGCCTCGTCCTGGCGACGGGGCACCGCGCGGAGGTGCAGCGGTCGGGCACCCTCGGGCATCGCAGTGTCTACTGCAACCGACGTGCCTCGGTGCCGCCGGCAGTCTCAAGCGGCCGTTTCCGGTGCGAACGAACCGCCGTTCCATGCCGGCACGCACCGGCGTGTACCCGGTCGTTCCCAGACGGCGCCGTTCAAATTTGCTCAACCGCGCGTGCGCCTGGACACACGCGTGCGCCCGGGTTAGGCGTGAAGCCGACCATGACGATGCCGCGTGAGGAGTGGGCCGTGCTCGGCGGGCTCCGGTTCCACTGGCTCGACTGGGGCGCCGCCGGATGTCCGCCGCTGCTCCTGCTCCACGGTGGCGCGCAGACCGCGCACTCCTGGGACGAGGTGGCCCCGGACCTCGCACGCGACCACCACGTGATCGCGCTCGACCAGCGCGGGCACGGCGAGACCGAGTGGGCGCCGCCCGGCCGCTACCGCCGCGCGGATTTCGTGGGCGACGTCGCCGCCCTCCTCGACCGCGTGGGCTGGGCGGAAGCCACGCTCGTCGCTCTCAGCCTGGGCGGGCTCAACGCGATCGCGTTCGCCGCCGCGCACCCCGAGCGCGTCCGGGGGCTCGTCGTCGTCGACGTCGTGCCGACGGTGGCGCCGGCAGGAGCGGAGGCGATTCGTGCCCAGCTCGCCACGCGCGACTTCGCCTCCTTCGAGGAGGCGGTGGCGCTGGCGCACCGGTTCAACCCGCGGCGCACGCTCGAGAACATCCGCGCGCGGCTCCGCCACGGCATGCGCGAGACGCCCGAAGGGCGCTGGACGTACCGGTTCGACCCGGCGATGGGAGCGGCGGTCGAAGGCGTGGAAGCGCTGTGGGCGGCGGTCGGGCGCATCCGCTGCCCGACGCTGCTCGTGCGCGGGGCGGAGAGCGCGATTCTCACCCGCGAAGGCGCCGAGCGCTTCCGGCGCGCGCTCGCCGGCAGCCGGGTCGTCGAGGTGCCGGGCGCGGGGCACTCGGTCATGGGCGACAATCCCGCGGGGTTCCTCGCCGCCGTGCGCCCCTTCCTCCACCGACACGGCCTCTGACCCGGACACCACCGCGCGGCCGCCCCGCCTCGCCTGCATCGACGCCTGCCGCGGCCTCGCCGTCGTCGCCATGCTCGCGGCCAACTGCGTGAACGTCTTCCTCCGCCGTGTCCCCGCCACGCTCGCGCACAACCAGGGCGATGTGTTGCGCCTCTTCGATCTCCCGGCTCCCGCGTTCCAGTTCCTCGTCGGGGTCTCGCTCGTCCTCTTCCTGCGCAATCGCCGCGCCGCGGGCCGCTCGCCCGTGCAGGCGAGAGTCGACGCCACCCGCCGCTTCGTGCTCCTCATGCTGCTCGGCATGCTCCTCGACAGCGTGGGCGCGCTTCATTTCGGGCTCCGCTGGGGCGTGCTCCAGACCTTGGCCCTCGGCGGGCTTGCGGCCACGGCGCTCGCCGACATGCCCGACGAGCTCGTCGCCGCCGTGGCGATCGCGCTGCTCGGTCCGTACTCGGGCGCCTGGAACAGCGAGGTGCACGGGAGCCCGGATGCCGCCCTCGCCTTCGTGCCGCTCACGCTCGCCGGGCTCCTCGTCGGACGTGCCGCCCTCGGCAACGACCCGCGCCGCGCGCTCGTGCGCCGCGGCACGCTCGTCAGCGCGGCCGCGGGCGCGCTCGCCGCGGCCCTGTATGCGGCGGGTATCCCGTTCAACAAGCTGCTCGGGACGAGCAGCTTCGTGGCCCTGACGACGGCGGTCTCGGCCGCGGGCGTCGCCGCAGCCGCCGCGCTCGAGGCGCGCACCGGCCGGCTGCCGCGCCCGCTCGTCGCCACCGGCCAGTTCGCGCTATCGGCCTGGGTGCTGCAGTACCTCCTCGTCTACTATCCCGCGTGGCTCGTGTTCCCCGGCTGGCGGCGGCTCGCCTTCGTGCCGGGGATGGTCGCGATCGCCGCGACCACGACGGCGCTCTGCTGGCTCTCGGTCGCGCTCGGGCGTCGGGGAATCCGCATCCGGCTCTAGTGGGCCTCGCCTGGTGCTATGGTGGGCCAGCTTCGTGGAGAAGGGAGGCGGGACCATGCTCGTCGTTCATCACCTCAACAACTCGCGATCGCAGCGCGTGCTCTGGCTGCTCGAGGAGCTCGGCGTGGCCTACGAGGTCAAACGCTACGAGCGCGATCGGACCACCATGCTGGCGCCGCCTGCGCTGCGCAGCGTGCATCCCCTCGGCAAGTCGCCCGTCATCACCGACGACGGCGTCACCCTCGCCGAGTCCGGGGCCATCGTCGAGTACCTCACGGACCGCTACGGGGCGGGCCGGCTGGTACCGGCAGCGGGGACTCCTGAACGCCTACGCTACACCTACTGGCTCCACTACGCCGAGGGCTCGGCCATGCCGCCGCTGCTCCTCAAGCTCGTGTTCAGCCGGATCGAGACGGCGCCGATGCCGTTTGTCGTTCGCCCGATCGCGCGTGCGATCGCCCGGCGCGCCCGCACCTCGTTCATCGAGCCCCAGATCGCGCTGCATCTCGACTTCATGGAGCGCGCGCTGGACGAGCACGTGTGGTTCGCGGGCAGCGACTTCACCGCCGCCGACATCCAGATGAGCTTCCCGCTGGAGGCGGCGGCGGCGCGGGGCGGTCTCGACTCGAGCCGGCCCCGGCTGAAGGCGTTCCTCGACCGCATCCACGCGCGGCCCGCGTACCAGCGCGCGCTCGAGCGGGGCGGGCCGTACGAGCTGCTGCAGTGAGGCGTGAGCCCCGCTTCCACCTCCACGATCATCGGTCGCGATGCAGTGCGCCGGCGGCTACTGAATGCCAGGCCAGCCGGTGCTGGGGGAGCGGCTTGCCTGTGTGCTAGCGATGCGGCCCAGTCCAGCAGATTTCCGCCCGGCAAGACCGGTGCGCCCGACCGCGCCTGGATCAGCGCACCTCGTCGAGCACGCGCGTGCGCAGTGTAGCTTCGTGCCGCGGGCGATCCGCGGCTCCGGGACCTGACCCGCTATCGGACGACGCTAACCGAGGAGCAGCGCCCCCAGGCCAATCGGCTGCACGAGGGGTGCGAGGACGCGGGCACCAAGCTTGCCCAGGCTCGCCATGCCATCCTTGGCGCGTCGGGCCCGCGGGCCGTCGGAAGTACGGGCGCATCCGGCGCACGAACCGCTGGCTGCGGGTCGCCTCGTGCAAGCGCCCCTCGGGGCGATCCGCACCACGAACGCGCCCCGGCCGCCCGTCACCGCCGTCCGGTCCACCATACCGGCCACAACAAGGCGGTGTCGCCCTCGCTCACCCCCCACCCGCCACGATCTACATGTCATCGCCCGACGCCCGAGACTGCCTACGTCGAGCACGGTGCCAGCGACTCCGATGCCCGCCACGCCGAGCGCGTCAGCCAGCGCGCGCTGCGCAGCCTGAGACATCAAGACTACGGCGTCGTCCTCGAGCGGGTGGCCTGATTCCACAGCAGGTCATGCCGCTGCCCAGATCGAACGCATCTTCCTCTCGATCTCGCGTCCATGCCTCGCGAGATACTGCCGCAGCCGTTTGCGCTCCTTCCCGTTTAGTTCGCGATCACCAGGCAACGGCTCGTACTCCGGCCACTTGAGGCGCGTTACCTCCCGACCGGGGGGTATGTGCAGATGAACATGAGGCGGCGGATGGTCATTCGTATGGATGAATAGCTGTATCCCGAGGTACTTCGGGAATGGTCGGAGCACCCCGATCGCTTGCACGTCTTGCACCAGATACAAGGGAGTAGCCGACCGAGGAATCGAATTGAACAGGAACTCCGTCGGCGTGGTTTCCGTCCGCGGTGGACGACCATAAAACCACATTACAGCCGCATTCGGCCCACTCCGCATGAGAACCCCATTCTTCCCGGCGGGATTTTTTATCAATAGCGAACCCGCCATTAGCATCCTGTCCACTGCACTCCTCCGCCAGCCTGTGGAGGCCCTCGCACTCAGGCATTTCTTGAAATCTCCGTAGCCGCCGCCTCGAGACCGCATCCAGGTCTCCACCCTCTGTCGGACACCCTGGGGTTGTCCACGGAGCGCCGATCGGAAGGCGTGCGCGTTGCAGAGCGCTTCTTCGATAGCCGTCGCCTGGGGATCGGCGAAATAATGCCGATACAACGAAAACTCGGCCAGTTGGAGTACCTCCGCACGCGAGCAAGCCACCTCGGCGAAAAAATGCCACCTCTCATGCTCATCGAGGATGGCTGTCGCCACATCCAGCGCCCGCGACGGCACCGAACGGCTCTTGCTGGCGCTTGCGAGGTACGCTGCGAGGGACCGTATCCCGTCGGCGCGTAGGTAGATCCCCCATCTGCCTGCGGAGTAGAAATGGAACGGCAAGTAGTACGCCAGGACGTCCGCCGGACCTCGTGGGGCAGCGTCGGTTTCGGCAAGGGGCGATTCCGAGACAAGTTTGTCCCCCGGTCGGACAGGGATGCGCGTCCCCGCCTCGACCCAGTCTGGTACAGGCGGTCGGGACATAGCCGTCTGTTCCTCCGAGGGATCGGTCGCGTCGGCACTGCGCGCGCCCTGCGGCGGGAGCGGTGGCAACCGTCCTTCAGGGGGGAAGAGAGATTGAATCACCTCTACGAGTAATCGGACCGACATATGCTCCTCCGTCGACGCAGAGATCTGAGCGAGAAGATGACCGGGCGTGTCGGCCCCTCTCTACGAGGTTTCGTACATGGTTTTATGATAGCGTAGCACTGGGGATTCTACTAGGATCGCGCTTTCCCGAAGTTGGCGACCGGTGCCTGAACCCGCGGCATCGCGCCTGCCGAGGCCGCTCCATCGTGGCTCGGGGTCGCGCCGTCGTGGCGTTGCGGGTCAAAGGGTCGGTGGGCCCTGGCGAATTTGCTCGAACTCTCGACCGGCCTTCAAGCGCGCCTGGATGGGGACCGTCATGCAGGCGCAGCGCCTACGTGATCCACTCGAGCCCTGCTCCGCTGCTCCCGTTCTGGCAGTGGCAGCCGCCCGGCGGGATCGTCTGGAGCGTCGAAGCGCCCCTCCGCCGGGGCTTCCTGTGGTCGATGTGCGCCGCCGGCTGGCTCACCGTGCTCGGCAGCACGTTCCTCATCGACCACTTCGATGTCTTCGGGCTGTGCCAGGTGTGGCTCCGCCTCCGCGGACCGCTGTAGGCGCCGACGCCCTTCCCCACCCCGGGCCGGTACCGGTACCGCTGCGTTCGCCACCCGATTTACGCGGTCGCGACAGCCGGCTACATCCTGGCGGCGATCCAGCTCGAGGAACGGGATCTCGTCGCCGCGAACGGCGACGCCTACAGCGCACGGTGTCGATACGTCCCGTGGCTGTGCGCACACCGACCATGGGCGGCGTCGCGCTTGGATGTGCCGGGCTGTTGAGAGGCGCCGGCCCTCAGGCGCCCGCCCCGCGGCGGGCGAGGAAGAGGTGCTGGTGCGTCCGCTGGACGACGCCGCGAGCGCCGCGGGCGGCGAGCACTGCGCGCAGCGCATCGAGCACCTCGGCGTGCCGCGGACCCGCCGCCCGCCGCACCCACTCGAGCGTCCCCACCCAGCCCACGAGCGCCTCGGGCGTAAACGCGTGCTCGGCCGCGAAGAGGAGCGGCGGCTCGGCGACGAACGCCGAGCCCGCGAAGGGCGGCAGCGGCGCCGGCGGGGCGAAGAGCACGTCGGGGGCGGCGATGCCGAGGTCGTCGAACACCTCGCGCAGCAGCGTCATCGACGGATCGCCCGGCGCCGAGAACTGCCAGAAGATCGCGGCCCAGCCGCCCGGGGCGAGCACGCGCGCCATCTCGGCGAGCGTCGGGGCGGGCGCGAACCAGTGGAAGGCCGTCCCGCAGGTGACGAGCGCGACGGCGCCCGCCCGCAGCGGCAGCGCCTCGGCCCGCGCCTGCACCCAGCCCGCGCCGACGCCCGTGCGCCGAGCCTCGGCGAGCATGGGCGCCGAGAAGTCCACGCCCACCACCTGCCAGCCGCGGCGCGCGAGCGCGCCGGCGACGAGGCCGGGGCCGCAGCCGAGGTCGAGGGCCAGGCGGCCCGCCCCGGGGCCGGTGCGCGCCGCGATCGCCTCGTAGAGCGCGGGCGCGTAGTCGGGGCGAAAGCACGCATACGTCGCCGCCTGGCGGCGGAAGTCGAAGGGCTCGTCGCAGCGCGGCATCGCGTACTCGGCCATCGCGTCCGCAATCTATTGCCTCGACCGAGCCGAGTACAGCATAGAGCGGGGGCGGAGGGCTGCCATGAAGTTCGACCTGCTCTACGAGCTCCAGATGCCGAAGCCCTGGGACGAGTGCAGCGAGCACCGCTGCTATCACGAGGCCCTCGAGCAGATCGCGCTCGCCGACCGGCTCGGGTTCGACACGGTCTGGGCCGTCGAGCACCACTTCCTGAACGAGTTCGCGCACTGCTCGGCGCCCGAGGTCTTCCTCGCCGCCGTGGCCCAGCGCACGACGCGCATCCGCATCGGCCACGGGGTGGTGCTGCTGCCCGCGAAGTTCAACCACCCGATCCGGGTCGCCGAGCGCGTGGCGGCGCTCGACCTCCTCTCCGACGGGCGGGTCGAGTTCGGCACGGGCCGCTCGAGCCAGTACGAGCAGGCGGGCTTCGAGATCGACACCGAGCTCTCGCGCGAGATGTGGCAGGAGTCGCTCGAGCTGATCCCGCGGATGTGGACAGAGGACCCCTTTGCACACGACGGGCGGTTCGTGCGCATTCCCCCGCGCAGCATCGTGCCGAAGCCGCTCCAGAAGCCCCACCCGCCCATCTGGATGGCGGCGACGAGCCCGCAGTCGTGGGAGATCGCCGGCCGCAACGGCATCGGCATCCTCGGGCTCACAATCTTCGTGAGCGTGCCGCAGCTCGCCGAGCGCGTGCGCGCCTACCGCGCCGCGCTCGCGCACGCAAAGCCGGTCGGCAAGGTCGTCAACGACCGCGTGGGCGCGTTCACCATCGTCCACGTGGCCGACACGCAGGCCGAGGCGATCGCCAACGGCGGCGCCGAGGCAGCCATCAACTACCTGCTCTACGCCTTCCGCGTGCTCGGCGGCTTCACCGACCCGGGCGGCCGCGGCATGGAGCGGGCGCACGCGGCGGAGGAGATCCGCAGCACGCCCTACCGCGATCTCATCGCGCGCGAATACCCGATCATCGTCAAGATGATGAAGAACGAGTGCACCTTCGAGGACCTCGACGCGGAGGACATGGTGATCGTCGGCGACGTCGACCACGTGCTCCGCAAGGTCGAGCGCTACCGCGAGGCGGGCCTCGACCATCTCATCTGCCTCATGCAGGCCGACCGCATCCCGCACGCGAAGGTGCTGCGCTCGATCGAGCTGTTCGCAACACGCGTGATACCGCGGTTTCGCTGACATGCTCTACGTGCACGAGACCCACGACGTCGTGGGCGGGAAGCTCGAGGCGTTCGCGGAGGCGGTGCGCACGGTGTGGCGGCCGCTCGTCGAGGCGGGGGGCGACGCGCGGCTCTGCTGGTACTGGGAGCTCGCCCACGGCACGAGCGCGAGCTACCAGGCGATCACGCTCACCGCCGTGCGCGACTGGGCGGCGTGGGGACGGCTCGTCGCGCGGCGCGGCGAGCCCCGGTGGCGGGAGTGGGACCGGCTCGCGTGGACGCTGCGGCGCGAGGTGACGGCGAAGATCATGCTGCCGGCCCCGTGGTCGCCGCTCCAGGCGATCGACCTCGCCGCCCCGCCCGTCTCCGCCGGCGGCCCGCCCGCGATCTACCTCCACGACACGGGCTGGCCCTACCCCGGCAAGCTCGAGGAGTACGTCGCGGCGCTCGGCGCCATCTACTACCCCCAGACGCAGGCGAGCCGGATGCTCACGGTCGTCGGCTGCCTCGTCGTCGCGCCCGGCACGGGCCGCCACCACGAGGTCGTGCTGCTGCAGCGCCTCGACGACTGGCCGCGCTTTGCCGGGCTGCTCCGCCACGGCGAGCAGGGCGCGCCGCGCGGCGGGTGGATGGAGGCGGGGCTCAGCTACCGCGACCGCTGGGAGTCGAAGCTGCTCCGCTGCGCGGCGTGGTCGCCCATGCAGTGACCCTCAGGCGAACGCGGGCATCACCTCGCGCACGAACAGCTCGAGCCCGTCGAAGTCGAACGGCGCCCGCAGCGCGAGGATGATCCACTCGGCCCCGGCGCGTCGGTACTCGCCGATGCGGTCGATCACCTGCTGCGGGGTGCCCACCATGATGCCGGGGCGGACGAAGTCGACGAGGCCGCCGAACATGAGCCGCAGGTTCTCCTCCTGCCGCCGCGCGGCCCCCGCGTCGGCGCCGAGCGCGAGCCCGACGTTCACCGAGCGGATGACCGCGCGCGGGTCGCGTCCCTCCCGCTCGCACCAGCGGTCGAGGGTCGCGTTGCGCGCGGCGTAGACCTCGGGCGAGACGAAGGCGACGTTCCAGCCGTCGGCGTGCCGCGCGACGATGCGGAGCAGCCGCCGCTCGCCCTGCCCGCCGATCCAGAGCCGCAGCCGGGGCTGGAGCGGCCGCGGATCGCAGAGCGCGTCGTCGAGGTGGACCTGTCTCCCGTGCAGCGTGACGCGCTCGCCGTCGAAGAGCCGCCGCAGCGCCGCCGCGCTCTCCTCGAGCTGGTCGAGGCGGTCGGGGATCGGGAGCAGCGGCAGCCCGAAGGCCTGGAACTCGACCGCGTTCCAGCCGATCCCGAGCCCGAGCTCGCAGCGCCCGCCGCTCAGGTGGTCGATCGTGGTCGCGGCCTTGAGGAGCACGCCGAGCGGGCGGTACGGCAGCGCGAAGACGAGGCAGCCCACCCGCACGCGGCGGGTCTCGCACGCGAGCGCGGCCATCGTGGCGACCGCCTCGAAGGCGGGCTTCGCCGGGTTCGTGGGCTCCGAGACCGAGTAGAGGTGGTCCCAGACGGAGCACCAGTGGAAGCCGCGCTCGTCGGCAAAGCGCCAGAGGCGGCGCAGCTCGTCGATCGAGCAGTCCTGGGGGCCGGCGTGGATGCCGAAGCGCATGGGCGATGGTGTACTCGAAGCCGTGGCGTCGATGCCAGCGCGCGCTGCGCGCCGCCGAAGCGTTGCGCGGGGTTCGCTCGCAGCTTCGACATGGCGGGCGTGGTCGTCTGCCTGGTGTCACGGGCGGGTGCGTACGTCTCCGGCGCCGTGATCCCGCTCGACGGGGGCATCGCGACGCGCCACGGGTAGCGCGGCTCGGCCGACGAGCCCGCGCTCGACGAGGAATGCCGCGACCGCCTCGCCGAGCAGGCGATTGCCGTCGGCGGTGAGGTGAATGTCGTATCGGAAGAAGAGCGCCCCGACGTCAGGCTCGACGCGGCGGAGCGCCGCGAGGCCGTCGAGGAGAGGCACCTCGGCGCCGAGTCGCTGGGAGAGGTCGCCGTAGAGACTCGGCGAGCGTGGATCGATGTGCTCCTTGGCAGGCATGAGAACGACCACGACCGAGAACCCGCGCTCCCGGCCGAGCGCCTGGGGGTCGAGGACCTCGCGGTGGATCTTCTCGCGCGACCAGTCCGCCAGCAGCGCGGGCGCAAGGCGTGGCCGCAGGCCAAAGGGATCGTGCCCCGGCAGCCTCTCGACCAGCCAGAGGCCCGCACTCTCGTGGTGGCCGGGACACAGCCCGGCCCAGGCTCGCCAGATGTCCGTCGGTGGGGAAGTCGCTCCTGTCGGTGCCGATCTCGGCAATCACGCCCTCGGCGACCCGCCGGCTAATCCCCGGGATCGTGTCCAACCGCTCCACGACTCCGGCGAACGGGCGCAGCCCCGGCCGCCTGGCGCCGGCACCCGCACGCCCGCCGCCACCGTCTTCTTGTGCATGTCCAATCCCGCACACCGCTCGATCACCCGTTCCATCGTGTCCCCTCCGTCGTGTGGTGCGCCGTGGTCCGGAGGAGCCTTCTGTTCACGACTCTGCTCTCCGTGCTCGTAGCAACACTGCGGGGTCCCGGACGCTCCCGCGTCAGACTCACTTCGGACTCGCGGCACCAAGGAGATCCGACGTCGACCGGACCACGACGGAACCCCCAATACCGCAATTTCGTCCTGCAGGGTGAGCCGTAGGGTCATGAGGACTCACTCCGGCATCACGACAAATCCTTCGCGCGTCGCCGCGTCACGGAGTCGCTCGTCCAGGGAGACGAACGGACGGCGCTGACTTCGTGCCCACACGCCCGCCGCGGCAAGCTGGACGGCGTCCGCGGCCCGCAGCGTGTGAATGGCGAGCAGGTGCTCGGCGCGTGTCCGGACCGCCTCGGTGGGCAAGACCTCGGACCACTCGCCGGCCAGGGCCTCCAGAGCCTTTCGAGCGGCTCGTTCGGCGCGCGGCTCCAGCGTGCCCTCTCGTCGCAATCGCGCGAGCGCGGAGACGCACTCGATCCGTGTCCCCCACCAGACGATGAGCGTCGGGTCGCCCGCCAACAGCTCACGAACGACCGACGTGGCAGGCTGCATCACGACGAGCGGTACGAGCGCCGAGGTATCCCAGAACCTCACCAGCCGCGCTCGCGCTCGTCCATGACGGCCGCGAGTAGGCGACCCTTGGGATCGCGCGGTCGAGGCAGCTTCCAAAAGCCACGGGGCAGCCGACCGCGGCCGATTCGGACGAGGCCCTGACGCTCGAGCTCCACCAACTCGCCAGCCCCCCTGGCGTCGCCCGTCAACGGCACGAGCCGCGCCACGGGAAGGCCGCGCTCGGTAACCAGGATCTCCTCGCCGGCCTTGACGCGGCGAAGATACCGGCTGAGCTGTGCCTTGAGGGCAGCGACCGGCGCGGTTCGCGTCATCTGAACACAATAGTCAGGAACCGTGAGTCAGACAAGGCGCATGGTGCTGCGCCGGGGTGCTGATGTGCGATCACCCCCGCGCGAGCTTCAGCCGATCGGCCAGGTCCGCGAGCCACGCCTCGGTGCCGCCGAAGAGGAGCTCGGCGTGCTTGGCGCGCAGCGTGTAGCGGTGCAGCGGATGCTCGACCACGTAGCCCGCGCCGCCGTGGAGCTGGTGCGCCGCGAGCGTGATGTCCCGGTACGCGCGCGTCGTCCACGCCTTGGCGATCGCCACCTCGCGCTCGGCGGGCAGCCGCGCGGCGAGCCGCCAGAGCGCCTGACGGGTGACATGGCGCGCGCCTTCGAGGTCGATCGCCATGTTCGCCACCATCTGCTTGACCGCCTGGAAGGTGCCGAGCTTGGCGCCGAACTGCTCGCGCTCGCTCACGTGGGCCACCGTCATCTCGAGCACCGCCTCCGCGCCGCCGATCAGGTCGGCGCACAGCAGCGCCGCGAGCTGGCGGCGGAGCTGCTCGAGCCGCGGCCAGGCCGCGCCCGCGCGGCCGCACACCGCGCTCGCCGGCAGCACGACGCCCGCAAAACGCACGGTCGCCTCGCGATCCTTGGCGAAGGTGTCGACCGGCGTCACCCGCACGCCCGCCGCGTCCGCCGGCACGAGCACGACCGACGTGCCCCGCCCGTCGCGCGCCGCGACCAGGAAGGCCTGCGCGTGCGCGCCGTGGAGCACGAAGCGCTTCTCGCCGTCGAGGCGCAGCCGCCCCCCGCGGCGCGTGAGCACGGTGCGCAGCGCCGCCGGCTCGGCCTCTGCCTCGGCCTCGCCCACCGCGAGCGTGACGATCTTCTCCCCGCGCGCGACCGCAGGAAGCCACGCGCGCCGCTGCGCCGGCGTGCCGAGGGCCGCCAGCGCGAGGCCGCCCGAGAGGGCCGCGAAGAGCCCGAAGGGCGCCACCGCGCGCCCCCACTCCTCGACCAGCAGCCCCAGGTCGAGGAGCGAGGCCCCCTGGCCGCCGTGCGCCACCGGGAGCCCGTAGCCGAGCCAGCCGAGATCCGAGACGGCGCGCCAGAACGCCGGATCGTAGCCGGCGGGTGCGCGGTCCCATTCGAGCCGTCGCTCGCGCGTGATCTCGGCAGCGAGAAACCGCCGCGCCTCCTGCTGCACGGTCTGCTGCTCGGGGGTGAGGCCCAGGTCCATCGGCGCCTACTTCCGCGGCAGCCCGAGGCCGCGATCGGAGATGATGATGCGCTGGATCTCGTTCGTCCCGCCGCCGAAGCGCTGCATCGGGGCGATCGTGTAGAGCCACTGCAGCCGCCCGTACAGCGGGGCCGCCGGGTCGGTGGGCGCGAGCGCGCCGGCGGCGCCGAGGATGTCGAGGCCGACGCTCGCGAAGTGCGCGTTGAGCTCGGTCACGTAGACCTTCGCCATCGACCCCTCCTTCGTCGGCACCTGCCCCTGGTCGATGAGCCAGGCGTTGAGCAGGCCGAGCTGGCGCCCCACCTCGACGCGCATCTCGAGATCGGCGAGCGCCCGGCGCACCCAGGGCACCGCGCCGAGCGGCCGCCCGTCGCGCCGCGCCCGGCGCACGAAGGCCTTGAGCTCCTCGAGCAGCCGCCGCAAGAGCCCCACCGAGCCGAGCTGAATGCGCTCGAAGTCGAGCGCCATCATCGCGTAGTAGAAGCCCATGCCGCGCTCGCCGATCAGGTGATCGGCGGGCACCCGCACGTCGTCGAAGAACACGGCGTTGGTGCGGATGTTCGACATGGTCCAGATGGGCTGCACGGTGATGCCCGGGCGGTCCATCGGCACGATGATCATCGAGATGCCCTGGTGCTTGCGCGCCTCGGGCTCGGTGCGCACCGCGACCCAGTTGTGGGTGGCGGTGTGCGCGCCCGTGTTCCACATCTTCTGGCCGTTGATCACCCATTCGTCGCCGTCGAGCACGGCGCGCGTGGTGAGCGAGGCGAGATCCGTGCCCGCCCCGGGCTCGGAGTACGCCACCGCGAACTCGTATTCGCCGCGCAGGATGGGCGGGATCCACTTCCGCTTCTGCGCCTCGGTGCCGACGCGCAGGATGGTCGGCGCCACCGAGGTCACGGTGAGGCGCATCCCCGGCGCCCCGGCGGCCTCCATCTCCTCGATGAAGATGTACTGCTCGACCGCCGATTTGCCGAGCCCGCCGAGCTCCTTCGGCCAGCCCACGCCCCACCAGCCCTTCTCGAAGAGCCGGCGGTGAAATTCGCGGGCGAGCGGTCCGTCGCCCTCGTTGCCGGCCGCGCGCATCTCGGCGCGCAGCGCCTCGGTGACGTGGCGGCGGACGAACGCGCGGACCTCGTCGCGCCAGGCGAGCTGCGCGGGCGTGTAGGCGTAGCGCATCAGTAGCGGACGATCTGGCGGATGCGCACCACCTCGATGCGGCCGTTCTCGCCGATGAGCAGGTTGATGCAGAAGGTGAACAGCGACAGCAGGAGCCAGCCGCCGAGCGCCGACCAGAACGAGCGCACCTCGAAGCCGCGCACGACGTCGGCCGCGAGCTTGATCATCGCCGCATTGACGACGAGCGTGAAGAGCCCGAGCGTGAGCACGTTGAGCGGCAGCGTGAGCAGCAGGATGACGGGGCGCACGATCGCGTTGAGAATGCCGATCGTCGCCGCCGCGAAGAAGAGCGCCCCCACGCCGTGCACCTCGATGCCCTTGACGACGAGGCTCGTGAGCCAGAGCGCGAGCGCGCTCACGAGCCAGCGGATGACGAGCCCCTGCACGCGCCCGGCTACGTATGCGAAGGCGCCGGCTCGTGCAAGATGCGCCGCGGCGGAAGCCGCATCCGGAGCACGACCGCCGCGGCGAGGAGCGCCGCCGCCGCATCGAGCGCGAGCGCCGGCCCGTAGCCCCCGGTGCGGTCCCGCAGCCAGCCGGTCGCCGGCACGGCCAGCCCCTGCGCCACGACCACGAACGGCGTGAGCCGGCCGCTGATCGTCCCGTAGTGGAGCCGGCCGAACGCCTCGCCGACGAGGCTCGCGAGCAGCGTCGCGTTGCCGCCCATCGCGTAGCCGTAGAGCACGACGTAGCAGGCGAGCGCGCCGAGGCTGCGCGCCTGCCAGAGCAGCAGCACGCCCGCGGCCTGAAGGCAGAAGCACACGGCCGCCACCCGCCGCTGATCGAAGCGGTCGAGGAGCGCCCCGAAGCCGAGCTTGCCGACGACGCCCATGGCCGCGGTCGCGCCGAGCACGAGGGAGGCACGCTCGGGCGCCATGCCACGGTCGATCAGCAGCGGCACCTGATAGAGGAGCACGCTCGAGAGCCCGGCCATGGTGAGCGCGAAGGCCGCGGCGATCAGCCAGAAGTTCGCCTGCCGCATCGCCGCCGCAGGGTGGACGGAGCGCTCGATCTCGCGCGCGAGCGCCGCGCGGGCCGCCGCATCGCCCGCGCCCCCACCCGGCTCCTCGCCGTCGGGCAGCAGCCCGAGGTCGGCCGGGTCGCGGCGCATGAAGAGGAGGATCGGCGGCAGGAGCAGCACGGCCACGAGCCCGCCCAGCAGCGCGTAGGCGGCGCGCCACCCGACGCGCACCGTGAGGAACTGCGCGAGCGGCGCAAAGACGATCCCACCGGCCGAGATCCCGGCGGTCGAGACGCCGAGCGCCCGGCCGCGCTTGCGCACGAACCAGCGCGCGACCGCGGCGTTGTTCGGGAGACCCGCGATGCACGTCGAGCCGAGCGCGATCGGCCCCGCCATGCAGCAGTAGAGCTGCGGCAGCGTACGCACCTGCGACATGCCGAGAAAGCCCGCCACCAAGAGCAGCGTCCCCGCGATCTCCACCGGCCGCGCGCCGCGCCGGTCGACCACGCGCCCGACCCAGAGCCCGGCGAGCGCCGAGACCGCCTGCATGGTCGAGTATGCGCCCGCCACCCGCGCGTGGCCGCCGAAGGCCGTGGCGAGCGGCACGAGGAAGATGCTCCAGGCGTAGAAGATGAGGCCCGTGTTGACAGCGAAGCAGAGGAACGCCACCAGCACGATCCACCAGCCGTGGAAGACGGCCGGTTGCGAGCCCACCCGCCCGCGCCTCGCCGCGGACACGACCATCCGCGCACTTGAGACAGCCGCGTGGGGTCAGGTCAACACCGCAGCGGCGTGCCCAACGCCCCGCGCCGGATCAGTGCGTCGCCACGAGCACGTGGTAGTGCGTGGGCGTGGTGAAGCCCATGCGCCGGTAGACGGGCGCGCCCATCGGCGAAGCCTGAAGGCTCAAGAAGGGCACGCCGCGCGCGAGGCCCTGCTCGACGACCTCCCAGGTGACCGCCGTGCCGTACCCGCGGCCGAAGGCCCGGGGCCGCGTGCCCACCCACCCGATGCCGCCGATGCCGTGGGAGAGGTAGAGGATCGCCCCGGCCACGGGCTCGCCGCGGCAGACGGCCAGGTAGGCCTGCGTGGTGGGGCCGACGACGCTCTCGAGCCGCGCGAACTTCTCGCGCGTCGACTCTGGCGGCGTGCCGTAGACGGCGTAGGCCTCCGCCATGATCTCCCCGAACGCCTCGCGACCGGCGTCGTCGCGCACCGGTCGGATCACCGTGTCGGCGGGCAGCGCGCCGCGGCGGCCCGCGCCCGGGACGAAGACCATGCCGGGCGTCTCCGTCACCTGGAAGAACCCCGCCGCGCGCAGCGCCGCCTCGAGCCCACCGTCGGCATGCGCCCGCGTCCAGACGCTGAACGGAAGCCCGGGGCTTCGAAACCAGCGGTCGGTCTCCGCGCGCACCACGTCGGCCGACACGGCGCCGGTGACGATCGCCATGTTCGTCGTGACCGAGCCGCCCGGCGAGCCCAGGAGGACGAGCCCCGTGCGCTCGACGATCCAGCCGCCGGGCGTCGCCCGCGTCATCTCCCGGTACATCTCGGCCATGTTCCGGTCCATGAGCGCGAGCATCGTGGCGCAGTCCATGCTCAGGACGCGAGCCGGCGGAGCTGGCGCGGCGTGAGCATCCAGAGGAGCGTCGCCCCGCGGGGCGGGAAGAGCTGCTCGACCTCGAGCGCGATCACGCCCCCCTTGCGCAGCGCGAAGGCCGCGCCCTCGGTCGAGCCGGTAAGAAGCAGCGCCGCAAGCGCGCTCAGCGTCGGCTCGTGACCGACGAGCATCACGCGCGCATGGCGCAAAAACGGCCGCAGCGCCCGCAGCACCTCCGGCGCCGTCACGCCGGTTGCGAGCGCATCGAGCGGCTCGGGCTCCACGCGGCCGCCGAGCGCCTTGGCGACGATCGCCGCGGTCTCCGCCGCCCGCGGCAGCGGGCTCGTGAGAATCACATCGGGCTCGACGCCGAGCGCGGCGAGCCCCGCCGCGGCCTCGCGCATCTTCGCCTTGCCGCGCGCAGTGAGGCGCCGGGCGCGGTCGTCGCCGCCGGGGGGCGCATCCTCCGCGATGCCGTGACGGACGAGGTAGACGGTCACGCCGACCCCCCGACCAGGCGCAGCGCCGGCCGCTCAGGCTTGGCGCGGGGGAGCACGCGCGCGAGCCGCGGACGGTCGAGCCGGCGCCAGGCGCGCGCGAAGCGCGCGCGGCGGCGGCGCGCGCGGCGCCCGAGCCGGTCGATGAGCGCGCCGGTGGCGAGCAGCGTGAGCCGCGGCACCTCCGCGTCCTCGCTCCAGCGCCTGAGCCACGCGGCCTGCGTGACCGCGTCCTGATACTCGCCGAGCAGCTCCTGCAGGCGCTCGAGGCGGCGCAGCACGCGCTTGAGCCGCCGTCCGCCGAGGCCGCGCAGCGTCTCGAGCGCGTAGCGCAGCCGCTTGGCGCGCACGCGCACGCGGTGGACGGCCTCGGGCGGGGACCGGTCGTCGATGCGGCGCCCCGCGCGCACGAGTCCACGCACGAGCGGTTGCACCAGCTCGGGCGCGAGCGCCCCGAGGGCGACGCCGCGCGCGGCGGGCGTCCCGCGGGCGAACGTCGTGAGCGCGGCGACGACGGCGCGGCCGCGCGCGGAATCGAGCGCGTCCAGCATCGCGCCGTGGGCGGCCGCCCGGCGCACGGCGAGCGCCTGCTCGAGGGGGCCGAGCCCGGCGCGCAGCTCCGGTGCGAGCCGACGCCCGTGGGCGGCCACGGCGAGCGAAAGCACGTCGAGGTCGCGCACCGCGCCGATGGCCCGCCCGAGCGCGGCCAAATCGGCACGCGCCTCGGCGGCAAAGCGCGCCGGCAGGATCGGCGCGAAGAGCTCGAGCGCCGCCCGCAGCCGCCGCGTGGCCACGCGGAGCTGGTGCACGGGCTCGACCGCCCCGGCGCGCGCGCCGACCGCCTCGCGCGCGAAGCTGCGCAGGTGGAAGCGCACCACCGCGCGCGCGGCGGCCTCGGCTGGGTCGCCCGGCGCGAGCACGAGGCCCACGGACGGCTGCGCCATCGCTCAACGTCCGCGGCGCGCGCGGGCGGCCCCCGAGCCGGCGAGCGGCCGGGCCGCCGGCCGCTGCCGCCCCTCGAGGTAGGCGGCGATGTGCCGCCGCAGCTCCTCCTGGATCTGGTCGACCGGCCGCCGTGCGTCGATCTCGACGAAGCCGAACTCGCGCGCGAGCGCATCGTACTCGGCGATGAGCCGGCGCTGGTAGCGCTCGAAGGAGTCGAAGATGTCGCTGCCGAGCGCGAGGTGCATGCCGGACTCCCAGTAGTCCATGCCCTTGCCCTCGAGCACCCGCGGCACGAGGTGCTCGACGTCGATGCGCAGGTAGAACACGAGGTCGGGGACGAGCGCCATGCCGAAGAGCGCGCGCGTCCAGGTGGGGTCCGCCCCCATCACCACGTTGCGCGCGAAGGCCGTGTACATGTAGCGGTCGGCGATCACGATGAAGCCGGCCTTGAGCGCCGGGATGATCTGGTGCTCGAGCCGGTCGGCGAAGTCGGCCGCGTAGAGGAGGCTGAAGGTCGTCACCGTGAGCTCGTGCCCGGCCTTCGCCTCGTTGATCGTCTCGGAGAGCAGCGGCGAGCGCGTCCAGCCCGTGTTGCTCACCGCGTACCCCTCGACCTCGAGCCAGGGGCGGAGCAGCTCGATCTGCGTCGAGCGGCCGACGCCGTCGGTGCCCTCGATGACGATGAGATGCCCGGGGAGCGCGCCGATCCGCTTGTAGGGCAGCCCGTGGCCGTACCAGCTCTTGCCGCGCCTACCGCCGACCGCCATTGCCCTCTCTGCCGTTGCGCGCGGCGGCCACCGGGCCGTCGTAGCGCGGGCCCGCGTAGCCGCGCAGCACCTCGGCCACCATGCGCCGCACGAGCTTCTGCTGCACGGAGATCTCCGCGGTCGCGTCGATCACGGGCAGCCCGAACTCGGCCGTGAGCTCGTCGTAAATCGCGAGCACGCGGCTCTGAAAGAGCCGGAAGCTCTCGACCGGATCGGGCGAGAGTCCCACGTCCATCCCCGCCTCGTGGTACTTGAGCTTCGCCCGCCCGGCGAGCAGCCGCTCGAGCGACACCTCGATCGGGACGCGGAAGTAGAGCGCCAGGTCGGGACGCGGCGCGAAGCTGTAGACCGCGCGCACCCATTCGGGATGGACGCCGCGGGCCACGTCGCGTCCGAGCGCGGTGTAGACGTAGCGGTCGGCGAGCACGATCATCCCCGCCTTGAGCGGCGGGAGGATCTGGTAGGTGAGCCGATCGGCGAAATCGACGGCGTGCAGCAGGCTGAACGTCGTCGGGGTGAGCAGGTCCTTCTTCTTGCCGCGCTTCATCGAGCGGCGCACGAGCGGCGAGGAGTTCCACTCGGTGAAGTGCACGCGGTAGCCGCGGGTGACGAGCCAGCGCTCGAGCAGCAGGAGCTGCGTCGACTTGCCCGAGCCGTCGATGCCCTCGACGGTGATGAGCCGCCCCGGGTAGGGATGGGGCTCGGTGAGCAGGCTGCGGAGCGACGGGTTCATCGGCCGGCGCGCGCGGGCAGCGCGGCTCGCGGTTGTGTGCGCTCGAGCCGAAGCCGCACCGGGCAGCCCAGCAGCCGCGAGAGCAGCTCCACGCGTCGTTCGGCGGCCCATAGCTCGAGTTCCGCGTTCTCCCCGCCCGCGTCGACCCAGAGCACGAGGCGTCCGCCCTGCCGGGTCGCTCGTACTCCTCTAACCACACCGAAGTGGGTGCGGTCCAGGGCGTCGGCCACGCGCAGCAGCGCTGCGAGCGCGCGCACGTGCCGACGGGTGCGCGGCGGCAGCGCGCGCAGCTCGGGGTCCGACGGCCGCGGGATCTGTTTGCGGTGGCCGCGCGCCACCTGCGCGATCGTCTCGATCTCGAGCGGCTCGAAGCCGAGCAGCTCCGCATTGCGGATCAGGTACGCCGAGTGCCGATGGTGGCGGTCGCGGTCGATGCGGTGCCCGACGTCGTGCAGCAGGGCCGCGTACTCGAGCAGCTCGCGGGCGGCCGCCGGCAGCCCGAGGTCGCCCGCGAGCGCGTCGAACAGCGCAAGCGCGAGCCGCGCCACCTGGCGGCCGTGCGCCGCCCCCTCGCCCGCGAGCGCCTCGACCGAGCGGCGGCGCACCTCCGCCGCCGTGGCCGCGCGGCCGCGCCCGTGGCGGGCCAGGTCGAGCAGCACGCCTTCGCGCAGCGCCCAGGTGCACGCGGTGATGGCGCCGATGCCTCCGCGCTCGAGGATGAAAGCCACCAGCACGGCCGCCGCCGGCATCAGGTCGGACCGCTTGGGGTCCATGCCGGGCAGCTCGCCGCGCTCGACCGCGCCCACGGCGAGCACGCGCCGGCGCAGGCGCAGGATCTCGGCGGTAGTGGCCCGGGCGCCGTGGAGGCGCGTGCCCTCCTCGCCGCGCGCCGCCCGCGCCATCGCGACGAGCGTGTTCACGGTGCCCGACGTGCCGACGGCCCGCACCACGCCCGCATGGCGCACGCGGTCGAGCAGCGTGCCGAGCGCCTGGCCGAGGTGGCGCTCGAGCTGGCGGACCTGGCCCGCGCTCGGCGGATCGTCGGCGAGAAAGCGCTCGGTCAGCCGTGCCACCCCGAGCGGGAGGCTGCGCATCCACTGCGGCCGCCCGTCCTGCACCAGGACGAGCTCGACGCTCCCGCCGCCCACGTCGACGAGGAGGTGCGGGCCCCCGTCGAGCCCGAGCGCGTGGCGGGCGGCGAGGAAGATGAGGCGCGCTTCCTCCGCCCCCGAGATCACGCGCACGGGCATGCCCGCCTCGCGTCGCAGCCGGCGCACGAAGCTCAGGCCGTTGCGCGCCTCGCGCACCGCGCTGGTCGCCACGGCGCGCAGGCGCTCGACCCGGCGGGCGCGGACGAGCCGGCCGAAGGTCTTCACCGTGCGCACCGCGAGGTCCATCGTCTCGGGCGCGAGGCGACCCGTCGTGAACGTGCGCCGCCCGAGGCGCACCATCTCCTTCACCCGGTCGACCACCTGGAGCCGGCCGTCGGGGTGCACGTCGGCGATCACGAGGTGGATGGAGTTCGAGCCGACGTCGAGGGCGCCGAGACGCACCCCGCCATGCTATCGGGCGGGACCCGCGATGTCATGTCGCCGCGGCGGCGCGGGCGACGTGTCAGGCGCGATTCTCGCCATGCTCCCGCCTCCCGCGGCGCCAGCGGCGCAAGATGTCAGGTCCCGCCCACACTGTCACCCCTCCGCTCGTGCGCGCGCCGGGCGCGCGGGCCTGGCACGCTCCTCGCACCGCCGGCGCGCCGGCTACGGGGGGATGTGGCATGCACCTCAGGTATGCGCTGCTGGCGTTGTTGGCCGAGGGGGAGGCGCACGGCTACGAGCTGCTCAAGCGATTCAACCGGCGACTCGGGCCGTTTTGGCAGCCGAACATCGGGCAGGTCTATCAGCTGCTGCACGAGCTCGAGCGACGCGGGCTCGCCGCCCGGCGCGACGAGACGCGGGGCACGCGACTGCGGCGGCTCTTCCGCCTGACGAGCCGGGGCGAGCGCGCGCTCACCACCTGGCTCGCGCGGCGCCCGGGCTGGCCGCCGCCGCTGCGCGGGGAGATCTTCGTGCGCTTCCTCGCAGCCGAGCGCGAAGGCGCCCAGGCGCTGCTCGCGCAGCTCGAGCGCCAGGAGGTCGAGTACCGCCGCTATCTCGCGCTCGTCCACGAGGAGCCCGCGCAGGCGGACACCCCGCTCACGCGTCGGCTCGCCCACGAGGCGGCGGTGAGCCAGGCCGAGGCGCAGCTCCGCTGGCTCACGCGCTGCCGCGAGCTGCTCGCGGCCAAGGGCGTGCGGCTCGCCGGGTGAGCCTGCGTTCAGACGGTCGTCCGGGGGCGAATCGTGAGGTCGTGCACGCTCACGGGATCGGGCTGCGCGAGCTGGAAGACCACGGCGCGGGCGACGTCCGCGGGGGCGAGCACCGCACCGGCGGGGTCGAGGAGGCCCGCCGCCCTCCAGGCCGCGAGCGCGCGCGGCAGCAGCGCCGGATCGAGGTGCGTTCCGAACTCGCTCGCGACCTGATGGATCTCGATCGTCATGACGCGCACGCCGCGGCTCGCGACCTCGGCGCGGAGGCTGCGGGAGAGCGCCGCGACGGCCGCCTTGGAGGCGGCGTAGGCGCCCAGGTACGGCCAGCCGCCGTGCATCGCAGCCGAGGTCATCGTGACGATGTCCCCCGCGCCGCGGGGCAGCATGTGCCGCAGCGCGGCCCGGGTGGCGAAGACGACGCCGAGCACGTTCGTCTCGAGCATCGTCCGCCACTGTGCGGTGTCGGCCTCCGCCACCGTGCCGAGGACGCCCAGGGCCGCGTTGTTGACGAGCGCGTCGAGCCGCCCGAAGCGCGCCGCGGCGGCGTCGACGAGGCGGTCCACCTGGGTCTCGTCGCGGACGTCGGTGGGCACGGCGAGCGCGCGGCCACCCGCCGCCTCGATGGCGGCGCAGACCGCGGCGAGCCGGTCTGCGCGGCGCGCGCCGAGCACGACGGCCATCCCCGCGGCCGCGAGCGCCTGCGCCGTGGCGGCGCCGATTCCCGCCGACGCGCCCGTGACGACCCCCACGCGGCCGGCGAGCGGCGGGCCGGCCGTCATGCCGCGAGCGATCCGAGCGCCCCGAGCACGTCGGCGGGCACGGGGCCGTCGAGCCCGCGCGCGACGTCCATCCAGCGCCACCGCATGCTCGCGCGCACGAGCATCCGGGCGTCCCCCGCGCGCACGATCTCCTGGTGCGCCCCGAGCTCCGCGCCCGCCGAGAACCACGTGCGGATCTCGAGCACGTCGCCATGGCGCGCGGGCTCGCGGTACTCGATGTCGCCGCCCACGACGAGTGGCACCCGCCCGTCGACCGCGAGCGTCGCGAGCGGCCGCCCGCGGCCCGCAAGCGCATCCAGCGTCGCCTCGACGAGCGCGTCGACGTAGGCGGCGTTGTTCATGTGGCCGAGCGAATCCAAGTCCGCGTAGCGCACCCGGTAGCGCGCCGAGGCGGGGGTTGCCGGCGGCGGCGGGGCGCTCCATTCGGGCCGCTCCGCGGCGCGGGCGGGCGGCGAGCCGAAGGCCCGCTCCGCCTCCTCGGGGATGCGGCGGGGCCGGCCGCTTGTGGCGTCGACGTAGACCCAGTCGGTGCGCGCCACCAGGCGGACCGCACCGCGCCGGTCCCGCAGCTCGTAGCCGCGATGCGAGCGCACCCGCCGGAAGTCCTCGACCCAGGTGCGCACCTCGAGCCATTCGCCGCCGCCCACCGGCGCGGCGATCGTGAACGTCGAGCGGCGGACGAGCCAGCGCGTGCCCGCGCGCGCGTACCAGGCGGCGTCGAGGCCCACCGCCGTGCTCGCGTCGACGGCCGCCTGCGCGAGGTAGCGCAGGTAGACCCCGGGCTGCACGCGCCCGAAGCAGTCGAGCTCGTCGTGGCGCACCCGGACCTCGGCGGTGTAGACGTGAGCCACCGTACCCGCGCTGGTAACACACTCGCGCAGGACACGCGACCGAGGCGCTCGTGACTCGCTCCCCGCTCCCCTTGCCGCTGCGCAACGCGCTCGCGACGCTCGCGCTCGGCGCGCTCGACGACGCCGAGGACGCTGCCGCGCTCGCCTGGCTCGCCGCGGTCGACCCGGGCCCGCCCGCCCCCGCCGTGCGCGCGCGGCTCGCAGCGCTCCACGTGCTCGAGCCCACGAGCGGGGCCCTCCTCGCGATCCACGCCGCGCACGCGCCGGCGGTGCGCGCGCACGCCGCGCGGGCGCTCGCGGCCCGCCACGCCTACCGCGCCCTGCCGGCGCGCCCGGCCGCGGGGCTCGACCGGGCTCTCGCGCGGGCCCAAGCGCTCTGGAACGCCGGGCTTTTCTTCGAAGTCCACGAGGTGCTCGAGGCCGAGTGGAAGACCGCCGCCGGCGCGGTGCGCCAGGCGCTCCAGGGGCTCATTCAGCTTGCCGTCGCCTTCCACCACCTCGTGCACGGCAACCGCCGCGGCGCGCGCAAGCTCCTCGCCGACGGATGCGCCCGGCTCGCCGCGCACCGGGCCGCGCTCGGCGGGCTCGACCTCCGAGGGCTCCTCGCCGACGCGGCCGCCTGGGAGTCGGCGCTCGGCGGCCGCGACCCCGACCCGCCCGCGCCGCCCCTGCTCCGCCCCGCCCCCGCGCTTGCTAGACCGCGAGACGGCGCTTGAGCGCGGCCACCTCGGCGAGCTGCGTCCGCAGACGCTCGAAGGCGGCAACGCCGGCGTCGACCTCGGTCCGCAGCGCCTCGATCTCCTCGCGGCTCACGGCGGCGAGCGCGCGCTCCAAGCGTCCGAGCAGCGTCGCGAGATCGCCCTGGCCGTTGCCGGCACCGAGGCGCCGGGCGAGCGCGTCGCGTTCGTCGAGGAGCCGCCTTGCCGCGCGCAGCACGGCGCGCGGACCGTCCGGCGGCGCGGCAGGGGCAGCCGACGGCGGCGGTGCGGCGGGCCACGTCCGTCGGGCCGCCTCGAGGTGCTCGCGCTCTTCGGCGGGCGCGATGCGCTCGAACGGTCCGTGAGCCTTCAGCCAAAAGCGCTCGTAGTCCGCGCGGCGGACGGGATCGCGCAGCACCTCGTAGGCCTCCTTGGCGCGACGGAAGTACGCCCCGTCGCCGCCCATGTCCGGATGGCTGCGCTTGGCGACCTCGAGCCAGCGCTGGCGGATCATCTCGCCCGAGGCGAGCGGCGCCACGCCCAAGATGCGGTAGAGGTCCGTGCGCCGCCGCTCTTCCATCGCCGCGAGCAGCACCGTCGCACGGTCGACGACGTACTCCGGTGTGACGCCGCGGCGGCGCGCCGTGCGGCAGATCTCCCAGTAGTACGTCGAGCGCCGGGCGCGGGCAGTCTCCGCGAGGAGGTCGTAGAGGAACGCGGCCTCCTCGTCCGGCCCGGCGAAGAGCTCCTCGAGGCCGGCGCTGTCGAGGATGCGCGCGAGGCCCTCGAGCACGGCGCGTCGGTTGCGCGTCAACATCCGCGGGCGCTGCTTCTACCAAAAACTGCCGGGACGCGGAAAGCACAGTTGCGCCAAACCGGTTGCAATCGTGGGGGCCTTGGGCCACACTCCGCGCGCCATGACGCCGCTGCGTCGCGCGGGTCGCCGGGGGGTGTACGCCCTTGCGTTGGTCACGGTCGCGGCCACGGCGCTCCCGGCGCTCACCCGCGCGCAGGTACCGCTCTCGCAGGAAAACCCCTCCCGGCTGCGCAACAGCTACAACCGGCCGCAGGCGAGCCAGAAGCTCGACGAGGCCGTGCGCAAGGTGAACAGCGACGACCCCGATCAGCGGCTGGAGGGCGTGAAGGACCTGGGCGAGCTCGAGGGCGAGACGCGCGCCGTCGAGTACCTGATGCAGGCGGTCAACGACCCCGACCAGCGGGTGCGCATCAAGGCGATCGACACGCTCGGCAACGTCAAGGCGAAGGATGCCACGCCGTTTCTCGTCCAGCAGCTCTTCCTGCGGGACACCGACGTCACGACCCGCCAGCACATCTTGGCCGCGCTCGGCAAGATCGGCGACAAACGCGCCACCGCATCGCTGCTCGACATCGTGGCACGCGCTAACGATCCGGCACGCGGCAACGCGATCTTCGCGCTCGGCGACATCGGCGACCCGGCGGCGCTCGCCCCGCTGCGGGCGCTCGCCCGCTCGGGCGCGGACGAGCCCCTGCGTCGACTCGCCGAGGAGGCGATTCGGAAGATCGAGCAGCGGCCCGCGCCGACGGTCGTGCCGCCGGCGCTCGCTGTCGATCGGCGCGGCGCGGGGCAGGCCGCCACGCCCTGAGAGCCCGCGGGGCTTTAGCGCGTTCGCGCGCGCAGGTACTCCTGCAGCGCCTCGGTGATGAAGGTCCGCAGGAGCCGGCCTTCCCGGAGACACTGGAGCCGGACGCGGCGCCAGAGGTGCTTCGGGACGCGGGCGTTCAGGTTGACCAGCGGTTCGCTGCTTGCTTCGGGTTGGGCCTTGCGGGCAGGCACCATTCTCTTCCCCCGCATCCTAGCTAGCACGGCCGTCGCGGAGGCGCCAATCCCGCATCCCAGGCGACCAGAATACCCTCCGCCGGGGTTGTGTCAGCGGGCGGCCACGCGCGGCAGCGGCATCGCGGCCATTGCGGCCTCGAGCCGCTGCTCCATCTCGGCGACGCGCTCGGGCTCGGCTGTGGCGAGGTCGTGGTCTTCGCCCGGGTCGGTGGCGAGATCGAAGAGCAGGCGCTCGCCGCGGGAGCTGTGAATGAGCTTGTACGGCCCGTCGTAGAGCACGCGCAGCGCGCGGTCGTAGACGGCGCCGTAGTGGGCGACGAACTCCGGGTTCACGTCCTCCTCGGCGAGGATCGGGTGCGTGACCGGGCCGAGCAGCGGCTGTCCCTGGACGCCGGGCGCCATGGGAGCGCCGAGCACGGCGAGCACCGTCGGCACGAGATCGACGAGCTGCACGGGCTCGCGCCGCACCCCGCGGGGGTGATCCGCGCCCGGCAGCTTCACCACCAGCGGGATGTGGAGGAGCCCCTCGTACATCATCCGGCCCCCATGGCCGAGCTGATCGTGCTCGCCGAGCAGCTCGCCGTGGTCGGCGGTGACCATGAGCAGCGTGTTCTCGTAGCGGCCGCGGGCTTTGAGCGCGGCCACGAGCCGGCCGAGCGCCGCGTCCATGCGCGCGATCTGGCCGTCGTAGTTGGCGCGGATGAAGTCGCGCGCCGCCGGGGCGAGGTGCACGGGGATGCGATGCGTGAAGAGCCCCTTGCGCGCCCAGCGCTTCCAGTCGGGGATCTCGCGGCTCCAGTGGTCGTAGGGCGGCACGGCGAGCCAGTGGTGCGGCTCGAGCCAGTTGAGGAAGAGGAACACCGGGCGGCCTGCCGGTGCCCGGTCCATCCATGCGATGGCGGCATCTCCGATCTCCGCGGCGCTGCGGAAGGGCTGCTTGCCAAAGGACGGCACGAACTGCTGCACGCAGCGCACCGCGGGCGGCGTCGGCCGCAGCAGCAGGCCCGGCGCATCCTCGTAGTGGCCGAAGCCCTGGGCGAAGCCGAACGCCCGGTCGAGGTTGGCGAAGTTGGCGACGAAGCCTGCGGTGGAGTAGCCCCGGTCGCGCAGCATGGTGGCGAGCGTCGTCTTGTCCTCGGCGAGCGGGAAGACGCGGCGGCGCCCCGCGATCAGCGGTCCCGCGCCCGTCTCCCCCGCGTAGTGGGCGCCGTGACGGCTCGGGTACATGCCCGTCAGCATCGAGGCATGGCCGGGAATGGTCCACTGCGCAGGGGAGCGCGCCTGCGTGAAGTCGAGCGCGTCGGCGGCGAGCGCCGTCAGGCTGGGCGAGGTCTCGCGCTCGTAGCCGTAGGTCGACATGTGGTCGGCGCGCGTCGTGTCCAGCGAGACGAGGATCACGTCCGGCGTGCCGGGCGGCGGCGGCGGCGCGGTGACGATGCCGCCGTCGTCGAGCGGCGTGGTGCGCATCGGGTGGCCCAAGAGCAACGCGGCGAGCGCCGCTGCGGCAACCTCGCATCCGAGACGGAGCCGGTCGTCGCGGAGCGCGAGCGCGAGCACCCGATCCACGAGGACGCCTGCGAGCGGCAGCACGGCGAGCAGCAGCACGAGCTTCGCGCCCGTCGGCTGGCCGAACGCAAAGTACGTGCTCTGGACCTCGCCGATGCTCCCCGTCCCGATCACGGTGGCGAGCGTCGCCACGAACGTGAGCTGGAGGAAGACCACGGGCCCCCGCCGACGGGCGCCGGCAAGCCCGGTGCCGGCGACGGCAGCCAAGGTGCCCACCGCGACGAACGCCGCTTCGGCGAGCATCCCCGGCGGCTCGAACACGCCGAGGAGCCCGTAGACGACGGTGCACAGGCCGAGGGCGAGCGCGGGCGCGGTCACGCCCGCTCGGGTGAGCCCGAGCAGCGCCGCGACGAGCAGCCCGCCGCCGCTGCCTGCGGCCGCGTCGAGGGCGAGCAGCGTGCGCGCGAAGGCGGCCGGCACCACACCGCCGAGCGCCCAGTTGACGCCGAGCTCGACGGCCCACCAGACGGTGCCGGCCGCGAGGCCGGCCACGAGGCCCGAAGCAAGGCCGCGGAGGGGAGACGATTTACGGATGCCCATCGTGCACGGCGCGCCGGACGGCGGTGCGCCGGCGGGCCGCTACCCTACGCGACCGCTCACCCTGCGGGCAAGCAGTTGCCCCTCTCGACCCCCGGTGCTAGCAGCAGGCGGCTGCGCGCGCCGAGGTGGCGGAACTGGCAGACGCAGAGGACTCAAAATCCTCCGCCCGCACGGGCATAGGGGTTCGATTCCCCTCCTCGGCACTGTTCGAGGCCGCAGGGAGCCCAACGAGCCCGAGCGCCGGGCGCGGCGCTCCGCGCGTTCAGTCGATCACCTTGTGACCGCGCTCGCGCATGCAGTTGCGGAACGCCGCCTTGAACCGCTCCTCGGCGCTCAGGCCCTCGTAGGCGCCCCCGCCGAGGCCGGCGGCCGCGGCGCCGACGGCCGCGCCCGTGCCCGGCGATCCCTCGGCGGCGCCGATGGCGGCTCCGCCCGCTGCACCGAGGAGCCCGCCCACGGCGGCACCCAGCAGCGAACGGTTCGCGGTGCCACCGGAGGCTTGCAGCGCAAGCTCGCGGCACTCGCTCTCGTCCCGCGGGATGCGGCTCGCGTGCGGGTCGTTGTACGGGTCGACGGTCGGCCGGTAGCCGCCCATGGTGGCACAGCCGGCGAACGCGACGACCACGGCTGCGAGAAGTGCACCGGTGTGTGTCTTCATGGCCGATCGCTCCGTAAAAGGAAGCCGCGCATCGCCACCCTCGTCAAGGGCGCCCGCGCGCGCGCTCACTCGAGCAGCGGCGCCCCTTCGACGAACCCGCCCGCGAGCGTGCCCTCGACGTGGCGGGGAAAGCTCCGGCCGAGGAGACGCGTGCGGCCCCGGGCTGCGATCGCGGCCAGCACCTCGACAAAGGGCCGTCCAGGCAGATCGACAAGCGTGACGCGCAGCACACCGGGTGCAGCGTCGGCCATCGCGTCGCGGAGAAGGCTGCGGAGCTCCCGATAGATTCCTGCGGCGGCGTGCGGCAGCGCGACCGGCGGCGCCGCGCGCACGCGCGCCGTCATCCCCGCGCGCGCGAGGGCGGCCTCCTCGGCAGCCAGCGCGCGCACGAGCACGCAGTGGAGGCACGTCCGGGGTCGCGTCATGCCGGGCGCGCGCCAAAGACCAGCGCCGCGTTCGCGCCGCCGAAGCCGAAGGAGTTCGAGACCGCCACGGCGACGTCCGCCGCCAGCGGGCGCCCGCGGACGTGCGCCAAGTCGCACGCGGGATCGGGATCGTCGAGGTTTCGCGTCGGCGGAAGGACCTGGTGGCGCAGCGCGAGCACCGTGTAGATCGCCTCGACCGCGCCGGCGGCGCCGAGGAGATGTCCGGTCATGGACTTGGTGGCGCTCACGGCAACGCGCGGGGCGTGGCCGCCGAAGACGGCACGGAGCGCGCGCGCCTCGGCGACGTCGCCCTGGCGCGTGCCGGTGCCGTGGGCGTTCACGTGCCCGACGGCCTGCGGACGGACGCCCGCGCGCGCGAGGGCCTGGGCCATCGCCCGCCGCGCCCCGTCGCCGTCGGCCGGCGGCTGGGTGATGTGGAAGGCATCGGCGCTCGCACCGTAGCCCAAAAGGTCGGCGAGGATCGGCACGCCGCGCCGGCGCGCATGCGCCTCCTCCTCGAGGACGAGCACGCCCGCGCCCTCGCCGATCACGAAGCCCGACCGCCGCCGGTCGAACGGCCGCGACGCCGCCTCGGGCGGCCCGTCCCATGTGCTGAGCGCGCGCATGACCCCGAAGCCCGCCATGGCGAGCGGCGTCACCGTCGCCTCCGCACCGCCCGCGAGCATCACCTCCGCGCGCCCGGCGAGGATCATCTCGGCCGCCTCGCCCACCGCATGCGCGCCCGAGGCGCACGCCGTCGCCGTCGCCAGGTTGGGCCCGCGCGCGCCGAAGCGCAGCGCGAGCCGCCCCGGTGCCAGGTTCGCGATGACCCCGGGGATGAAAAAGGGCGAGACCTTGCGCGGGCCGCCGGCCAGGAAGGCGCGGTGGTTCGCCTCGATGCCGGGGAGCCCGCCGAGCCCGACGCCCATGGCGACGCCGAACCGCTCGGGGTCGGCCGGCGCGACGGCGAGCCCGGCCGCGGCCACCGCCTCCTCTGCGGCGGCGAGCGCGAGGGCGATGAAGCGGTCCATGCGGCGCAGCTCGGTCGGCTCCACCCAGCGGGCCGGATCGAAGTCGGGAACCTCGGCGGCGACGTGGCAGGGGAGCCCCGCGGTGTCGAAGGCCGTCACGCGGCGAATGCCCGAGCGGCCGGCGAGCAGCGCCTCCCAGTTGCGCTCGACCCCCACGCCGAGCGGCGTGACGAGCCCGAGCCCGGTGACGACGACCCGTCGGCTCATGCCGCACCCGGCCAGCGGAGGATCGCCGCGCCCCAGGTGAGGCCGGCGCCTGCCGCGGTGAGCCCGACGAGATCCCCCGGGCGCAGCGCGCCAGCGTCGACCGCCTCGGCAAGCGCGATCGGGATCGAGGCCGCGCCCGTGTTGCCGAGCCGCTCGATGTTCGTCCAGAACGCCTCGAGGGGGAGCCCGAGGCGCTCGGCCACCCCGCGCAGGATGCGGGCGTTCGCCTGGTGCGCCACGACCCAGCGGAGCGCCTGCGGCGCAAGCCCCGCGGCGTCGAGGGCCGCGGCGAGCCCCGAGGCCATGGCGTGCACCGCCGCGCGAAACACCTCGGCGCCGTTCATGCGCAGCTTGTGCGCGCGCTCGGCGAGCGCGGCCGCATCCACCGGGCGGCGGCTGCCGCCCGCGGGGATGCAGAGATCGGCGGCCGCGCTGCCGTCGGCGCCGAGCTCTACGCCAAGAAGCCCTTCCCCGGGTCCCAGGACCACCGCGCCGGCCCCGTCGCCAAAGAGCACCGCCGTGTTGCGGTCGGTCGTGTCGACGTGCCGCGTGAGCGCGTCGGCGCCGACGAGGAGGACGGTGCGCGCCGTGCCGGCTGCGATCGCCGCGTCGGCGAGCGCGAGCCCGTAGAGGAAGCCCGCGCACGCCGCATTCAAGTCGACGGCTGCGGCGCGGCGGGCACCGAGCCCCGCCTGGACGAGGCAGGCGGTGGCGGGCACGAGGTGGTCGGCGCTCGAGGTCGCCACGAGGAGCAGATCGACCGCGCCCGCCTCGCATCCGGCGCGCGCGAGCGCGGCCCGCGCCGCGGCGATGGCAAGGTCGGAGGTGGCGAGCCCGGAGCCCTCGACCGTCCGCCGCGTGAGGATGCCGGTGCGCGTGCGGATCCAGTCGTCCGCCGTGCCGACGCGGCGCGCGAGCTCGCCGTTGCCGACGACGCGGTCGGGCAGCGCGAGCCCGGTGCCGCGGATGGCGCAGCCCGCCATGCCCGCCGCCTACTGCGCCACGGCGCCCTCCTCGGCGCGTTTGGCGGCGACCAGCCGGACGGCGTCGGCGAACGTGCGCACCCGCTCGGCCTCGTCGTCCGCCACGGTCACGCCAAGCTCCTCCTCGAGCGCCATCAGGATCTCCACGATCGCCAGCGAGTCCGCGCCGAGGTCCGCCACCAGATCGGTCTCCGCACGGATGCGGTCCCGATCGACGTTCAGCTTCTGGGCAACGAGTGTTCGCAGCCGCTCGGTAAGCTCGTCCATGACCGCCGTCGTAGTCGCCCGCGCCGGGAGGCGAAAGGCGCGGGCTTGCCGAACGTCGCCGTCAGGGACGATTCCGTGTGCCGAACGGCACAGCGGCGGGGGGGAAGCGGGACGTGAGGAGGATGCGCCGCCCGACCAGCTCGACGAGCCCCGCGCGCCGCAGCGCCGCTACACAGCGGCTCACGTTGGCCCGCGATGCCACGACGAGGGCGGCCAAATCCGCCTGCGTGAGGGGCAGGTCGATGAGGACCCCGCGCTCGCGCGGGACGCCGAAGTCGTGGGCGAGGACCCCGAGCTCGTGCACGAGGCGATCGCGCAGCGGCATCGTGAGATGCAGACACTTCTCGTAGAGCAGCCGCGAGAGCACACGCCAACTGTACGCCATCACCTGGAGTGCGCGGCCCGGCGGCAGCGCCGCCATCACACCGGAGAGCGCCTCCTGGCTCATCACCGCGACGACGGCGTCGACGTGGGCGATGGCACCGAAGAGGCGCGGTCCGGGCCGCTCGAAGAGCGAGCCCAGCCCGAAGAAGTGCGCCGGCCGCACGATCTGGACGACGACGGGCGCGCGGTGAAACCCCTCGCAGACCACACGGACCGCCCCGGCGACCAAGAAGTTCGCGAGGTCGTGCGACTCCCCTTGGGAGAAGATCTGCTGCCCGGCGCGCCAGTAGGTGATCTGCGACTGCCGCACGATCTCCTCGATCGCCGCGGTGGTGAGCCCGAGGCGCGGCGCCTCCTGCGCGAGGAGCGCACGCAGCGCCGCCTTGCTCGGCGCCTCCGCGGCCCGCCGGAGCACCCGCACCGCCATGGGGGCCTGTTAGCAGGTCTTCGCACGACGCGCATGCGCCGCCCCCGCGCGGGGCGGCCCTCGGTGCCCGCGCTCTAGCTCGCGCCCTAGCTGGCGTGCTCTGCTGCTGGCCTGTTGACGCCACGGGCCGGCAAGCGATAAACGTCCGCCCCAGTCCGAAGGGGAGGGGTCGGATGCGACGGTGCCCGCGCGCCGGTGCTGTGGTGGTTCTCGGCGGCTGGATCCTCGTCAGTCCGCCGCTGCGGGAGGAGGCGGGCATGACGAAGGCCGATCTCGACGCGCCCGAGACGAGCTGGGTGCACGTGTCCGGGCACGCGACGCTCGCGGAGTGCGAAGCGGCGCGCACGGCCATCCACGACAACGCCCGCGCGCAGCACCTCGATGCGGCTGCGATCCTGCGTCGTCAGCGCGCCGACCACGAGGCCGGAAAGCCCCCGAACCCCGCCCTGGGGCACCTCCTCGCGCTCGAGCTGGCACGCTGCGTTCCTACGGAGCGGCTCGAGCAGACGACGCCGTCCCCACCGCCCGTGGACAAGGGCGGTTCCGCGACACCGCGCTGACGCACCCGCGCCCCGGCATGTTCGCTGCAAGGGCGCCCATCTGCTAGCGTGATGGGGGGGCGGTCGGAGGTGGGCATGCGCGCGTGGATCGTGGCCGGAGTGCTGCTTGGCGTCGTGGCGCAAGCGGGCGCGGCCCCGCCCACGATTTTCGTCGACCCCAACCCCGCCGGGGGCGACGGCTTCGCCGAGGGAGCGCAGTCGGCCGTCGTCACCGGCAGCGGTGGGGTGCTCGCGGGCGCGCCGCTTGCGACCGTCGGCGGCCAGAGCCGCGCCGGGGTCGCCTACGTCCTCGACGCGGCCGGCCATCTCGTCCGCACACTCCAGTCGCCGAATCCCACGACCGACGGCATGTTCGGCGCGGCGGTCCTGGTCGCGGGCGGAGACCTCGTCGTGAGCGCCCCGGGCGACGCGGCGAGCGGCACGGCGGGGGCAGGCGAGGTCTACCGCTTCGACGGGACGACCTTCGCACTCAAGCGCATCTTCCAGCCTCCGGGGCCGCAGACCGGGCTGCGTTTCGGTCTGCCGCTCCTGTTCGACGGCACCAACACGCTCTACGTGGGAGCGGCAGAGACGCTCCCGCCGACGGCTGCGGACGCGGGCGCGATTTATGCCCTCGACTTCGGCAGCGGAGTCTTCCTGCGCAGCTTCGAGGCCCCGACGCCGACCGCAGGCGCGCTCTTCGGCGCGGCCTTCGCGCTCGGCGGCAGCACGCTCATCGTGGGGGCGCCGGGAACGAGCGTCGGCGGGCAGACCGGAGCGGGGGCCGCGTACCTCCTCGACGCCACGACGGGCGCGCTCCTCCACCCGCCGCTCGGCTCCCCGAACCCGACGCCCGCAGGCGCCTTCGGCTCGGCCATCGCGCTGCTCGGCAGCACGCCGCTGGTCGGCGCGCCGGGGGAGAGCGGCGCCGGGCAAAGCGGGGGCGGCGTCGTCTACGCGTTCGACCCGACGAGCGGCGCGCTCGCGCACACCTTCACGGCACCGATCCCGCGCGCCGGCCTCGGCTTCGGCCAGGTAATCGCCGCAACGGCCACGACCTACTTCGCGGGCGTGCCTGCCGCTGCGGTGGGAAATCTCGATGCGGCCGGCCAGGTCTACGCGCTCGACCCCACCAAGGGGCTGACCCAGATCTTTCAGTCGCCGACGCCGCAGGCGAACGCCCACTTCGGCACCTCGCTCTTCCTCGCGGGGAACGCGCTCCTGATCGGCGAGCCCGCGGCGAGCGGTGCGACGCCGAAGCTCTACCTCTTCGACCTGAGCGCTCCGCCGACACCGGCGCCTCCGCCCGGCATCGGCGGCGGCCCGGGCACCACCACGACGACGCTCCCCGGGAACTGCGGCGTGGCATCCACCTTCTCCGCTGTCGAGTGCAACCTCGACGCCCTCTACGCCACCATCGCTCAGGCCGGGCTCGGGCGGCTCGGCAGCCGGCTCCGCGTCATCTTGGGCCGCGCCCGGACACGGACCCAGCGGGCGGAAACCGCCCGGCCGCGGCGGGCACGGACGGCGCTGCGGGCGGTGCTCGCCAACGTGAATGCCTTCGAGCGGCGGTGGAACGCGGCGAGTGGTCGCCTCGACCTCGGCACGCAGAAAACCCTGCTGCTCCTCGCCCAGGCCACCCGCGATGCCGTGCGCGGGTTGCTCGCGGCCCTTCCCTGACACCCGAAGCGTAACGCTGGTGCGGGCTCCGTGTTGGGCAAAGCGATGCGCCTCGGAGCCGCAATCACGATGCTCGCCCTGGCAGCCGTGCTCGCGGCCGTCACACCGGCAGCCGCCCACTGGCGCGCGGGGGTCTTTATCGGCGCGTATCCTTATCCGTATCCGTGGCCGTACTACCCCTACTACTACGCCTACTACCCGTACGTGCCCTACGGGTACTACTACGACTATCCCACGCCGCCCCCTGGCTGGGTCCCGGGCCACTGGGAGCTGCGTGACGACGGGAGCGGACACAAGGTCCGGGTCTGGGTTCCGACGCACCTGCAATGAGACCACGACGGAGCTGCGCCGTCCTCTCGCTCGCGCTCGTCCTCGCCGCGAGCGCCCCAGCGCTCGGGCAGTCGGCGCAGCCCTATCCGCCCTATCCCCCGCCGCCTCCGCCACCGCCGCCCCACCGGGTCTATGCGCCGCCGCCGACCGTCGATCCCAACCCGCCGCCGCTCTCGCCTGTCATGCGGGCGGTATATGCCCCGTTCTATGCCGCGGGGCTCGTCGTCCGCTATGGGTTCTACTACCTGATCGTCGCGCCGATCGAGGTGTTCGCCCGCACGGTGACCTACGGGGCCTCGGGCGGCGTCGAGAAGCCCGAGCAGAGCCCGCCGCCATGAGGGCGCTCGCCCGCGCGCTGTGCGCGGCAATCGTGCTCGCGCCGGCAACCGCGGCGCTGGCGGCGGATGCGCTCCCGAGCTACGGCCTCGTCCAGCTCCGCGGCGTACCCGACGGGGCGCGCATCGACCTCGACGGGCGCCCCTGGCTCGTGGCCGAGGGGCTCGACGGGCGCTGGCTCGTCGTGGCACGCGGGCCGCACCGGCTGACGATCCACGTCCCCGATCACGAGCCCCGCGAGCAGCGCATCGACGTCGTCGATGGCCGCGCGCAGGTCGTGCGCGTGGGCGAGCGACCGACCAGGCGGCGCTGAGCGACGCTTCCGTCAGTCGAACCCCTTTGCTATCGTCCGGAGCATGGCGGATCTGCTCGCGGTCTCCGACGACTCCTTCGAGCGCGAGGTGCTGCAAAGCTCCACGCCCGTCCTGATCGACTTCTGGGCGCCGTGGTGCGCCCCCTGCCGGGCGATCGCGCCCGTCGTCGAGGAGCTGGCGCGCGAGTACGCCGGGCGGCTCAAGGTCGTCAAGATGAACGTCGACGACAACCCGCGCACACCGGTGCGCTACGGCGTGCGCGGCATCCCGAACCTCATCATCTTCAAGAACGGCGACGTGAAGGAGCAGATCGTGGGCGCGGTGCCGAAGGCGCAGCTCGTCAAGGCCGTCGACCGCGTCCTCGCCGGCTGAGGCGCGCGCCCCGCTCAGCGGCGCATCGTGTAGCGCCGCATCGCGACGTTCATCACGAGCCCCATGCCGATCAGCAGGCAGAGCATCGAGGAGCCGCCGTAGCTGAAGAACGGCAGCGGGATGCCGACCACCGGCAGCAGGCCCGTGACCATCCCCACGTTGATCACGACCTGCCAGAAAATCACCGCCATGAGCCCGAGGCACAGGAGGATCCCGAAGCGATCGCGCGCCCGCTGCGCGATCGCGAGCCCGCGCAGCACGAGCAGCAGATAGAGCCCCATCAGCACGACGCAGCCGACGAATCCCCACTCCTCGGCGAACACCGAGAAGATGAAGTCCGTGTGGTGCTCCGGGAGGAAGTTGAGGTGGTTCTGCGTGCCCTGGAGGAACCCCTTGCCCCAGAGCATCCCGGAGCCCACCGCGATCTTCGACTGGATGATGTGGTAGCCGGCGCCGAGCGGGTCGGTGTCGGGGTTGAGGAAGGTCGCGATCCGCCGCTGCTGGTAGGGCTTGAGGTGACGCCAGAGGAAGGGCGCGAGGACGGCCACGGGCACGGCGAGCGCGCCCAGCACCCGCAGCCGCAGCCCGCCCAGCACGAGCATCGTGAGCAGGAGGAGCCCGAGCACCGCAGCCGAGCCGAGATCGGGCTGCACGAGGATCGCCACGGCCGGCACTCCGGTTGCGACGAGCGGCACCACGGCCTCCCGCAGCCCCGGTCGGACGTCGCGCAGGCGGGCGAAGTGGTGCGCGAGGAAGATCACGAGCGCGAGCTTCATGAGCTCCGCCGGCTGCAGCGAGAGCGGCCCGAGGCGGATCCACCGCCGGGAGCCGCCGCCCACGCGTCCGAGGACCGGGACGAGGAGCACGAGCCCGAGCGCGAGCGCGTAGAGGAGCACGGCGGCGCGGTCGAGCCGCCGATAGTCGAAGGTGAGCACAGCCACCATGCCGCCGAGCCCGAGGGCGAGCGAGGCGAGCTGCCGCCACGTGAAGCCGGAGAGTCCCGTGCTGCCGGGCACGTAGGTCGCGCTGTAGACGGTGGCGACGCCCGCGGCGCTCACGACGAGCACGAGCAGCGGCAGCGTCCACTCGAAGTGCCGCAAAAGCCGCCTATCGATCGGCATGGGCCTCCTGCGTCGCGGGCGGCGGCGCGCTGCCGCGGGTGAAGTAGCGCTCGAGCACCTGCTGGGCGATCGGCGCCGCGACCGTGCCGCCGTGCTCGCCCGCGTGCTCGACCAGCACGGCGATGGCGATCTCGGGGTGCTCGACGGGCGCGAAGGCGATGAACCAGGCGTGATCCTTGCGGCCGCGCGGATCGCGCTTCGCCGCCGCGTCGCCGCCGACGGCCTGCGCGGTGCCGGTCTTGCCTGCGACCTCGACGCCCGCGACGCGCGCCTTGCGCGCGGTGCCGCGGTCGGTCATCACCACGTCGCGCATCGCCGAGCGGATCTGGTCGAGCACGCCGGGCTTGAGGTGCGCGTCGCCGAGGATCTCGGGCTCGATCTCCCGCTTGACGGTGCCGTCGGGCGCCTCGACCCGCAGCACGTAGTGCGGCCGGTAGCGCACGCCGCCGTTGGCCACCATCGCGGCGAGCTGCGCCATCTGGAGCGGCGTGGCGGTGACGTAGCCCTGGCCGATCGCCACCGACAGGGTCTCGCCGGCGAACCAGGGCTGGCCGAAGCGCTTGCGCTTCCACGCCGTGTCCGGAATGGTCCCTGTCTTCTCGTGCTCGAGGCGGATGCCGGTGGGCAGCCCGAGCCCGAGTCGGCGGGCGTAGTCGGCGATCAGATCGACGCCGAGGCGCTGGCCGACCTGGTAGAAGTAGACGTCGCACGACTGGACGATGGCGTCGTGGAGCCGGATCGTGCCGTGCCCGCCCTTGCGCCAGCAGTGGAAGTAGTGCCCGCCGAACTGGAGCCCGCCGCCGCAAAAAACGCTCCACGACGGGCTCACGAGCCCCGAGTCGAGCGCTGCCGTCGCAACCGCGATCTTGAACGTCGAGCCCGGCGGGTACTGCCCCTGGACCGCGCGGTTGGCGAGCGGGTGGAGGCGGTCCTGGACGAGCTCGCGCCATTCGGCGCGCTGGATGCCGCGCGCAAAGAGATTCGGGTCGTAGGCGGGATGAGAGGCGAGCACGAGCACCTCGCCGTTGCGCGGGTCGAGGGCCACCACCGCGCCCGCAGCCTCCCCGAGCGCCCGCTCGGCGACCTCCTGGAGGTCGGCGTCGAGCGTGAGCGTCAGGTTGTCGCCCGGCGTGTCGGGCTCCTCCTTGAGCACGCGGACCCGCCGGCCGAGCGCGTCCACCTCGACCTGCTCGCCGCCGCTCGTGCCGCGCAGCTCCGCGTCCCACGCGCGCTCGAGGCTCGCCTTGCCGACGATGTCGCCGGGACGGAGCCCGGCCTCCCCGTCGCTCAGATCGCGCTCGCTCGCTTCCCCCACGTAGCCGAGGAGGTGCGCCGCGAGCGGCCCGTAGGGATAGTAGCGCTTGGGGCCGACCTGCAGCGTCACCCCCGGGAGGTCGAGCTGATGCGTCTCGAGCGCGACCACCCCCGCCCAGTCGAGGTCGCGGCGCACCACGATGCCCTCGTACGGCGGCCGGCGCGAGGGCGCGTGCAGCGCCTGGCGCACCGCCGTCTCGGGCTCCCCCAGGTAGGCGGCCAGGTTGCGCAGCGTCCCCGTGTGCCCGCGGGCGTCCTCGGGCACGAAGACGGCGTCGAACGCGGGGCGGTTGTCGATCAGGATCCGCCCGAAGCGATCGGTGACGACGCCGCGGGCGGCAGGAACGCGCACGAGCCGGATGCGGTTGCTCTCCGCGAGCGCGCGCATCTCGGCCCCCTGGATGACCTGCAGATACCAGAGGCGCACGCCGATGAGCGCGAAGAGCAGCACCACCGCGACCGCCGCGGCCCCGGCGCGCCCGAGCAGGTCGGCCGGCACGTCCCGCGCCGCCACCTCGATGCTCGCCTCGACCTCGCGCAGCCCGGCATCACGTCGCGGCCCCCACGAGCCGCCGTTCCCAGGCGAGGAACGCGAAGACCGCTGGCGCCACAGCGGCGGCGACGACGGCCTCCCAGACGCCATACCGCCACACATGCTGCCACACCGGCGTCGGGTCCTCCACGAGGGCGGCGGCGACCGCGAGGGCGAGCTGCTGGACGCCGGCGGCGACGAGGACGACGAGCGCCGTCGACGGCCAGCCCTCCGTCCACACCGTGCGCGCCACGAAGTGGACCGTCGCGTACGCCGCGGTCATCGCGAAGGCGTTGAGGCCGAGCACGGTGCCCGAGAACGTGTCGAGCAGGTAGCCGAGGAGAAACGCCCCCGTCACCCCGCCGAGCCCGTGGTGGTGCAGCCCCAGGTACACGGCGAGCACGAGGAGCAGGTCCGGAACCACCGGCAGGCCCGGGATCGCCGCGAGCACGGTCGTCTGCAGGAGCGCGGCGAGCAGGGCCGCCGCGGCGATCGTGAGGGTGCTGCGCATCACGACGGGGGCGGGGGCAGAGCCACCTCGACCGGGCCGCGGGTCACGAGCACCTCCTCGAGGGCCCCCGGATCGACCGCCGGGGTCACCTCGACGGCCTGAAAGAGCCCCTGGCCCCGCTTGTCGACCGCGGTCACCCGCCCGATGGGCAGCCCCTTCGGGAAGATGCCGTCGACGCCCGAGGTAACGACCAGATCGCCCACCTGCACGTCCTCGGTGCGCTTGACGAACTTGAGCACGCAGCCGCCGTCGACCTGCCCCTCGACGATCCCGCGGGCACGCGTGCGCTGCACGACGGCGTCGACGCCGCTGTTGTGATCGGTGATGAGGAGCACGCGAGCCGCATCGCGCGCCGCGAGGAAGACGTGCCCCACGATGCCCGAAGGAGCGAGGACCGCCGCGCCCTTGGTGACGCCGTCGCGCTCGCCGCGGTCGATGACCAGCGTCCGCGACAGCGTACCGGCATCGCGGCCGATCACGTGCGCGGCGACGAGATCGCCGCGCAGCGTCTCGCGCAGGTCGAGCAGCGCGTGGAGGCGTGCGTTCTCCTGGGCGAGCTCGCCGAGGCGCACGGTGTCCTGCTCGAGCGCCTGCACGCGCGCGCGCAGGGCCGTCGCCTCCTGCCGCGCGCGGAAGAGCTCGACGACGCTGCGCTCGGCGTGCCGGATGCCGCGGTCGAGCGCCGCCACCGGCCGCTGCGGCAGCGAGAGGACCTCGAGGAACGCCTGCCCGAGGCGGTCGGCCCGCGCGGTCTCCCCGCCCGTGCGGATGACGAGCGCCGCGGCGAGGACCAGGAAGAGCCCCGAGGCGAGCAGGACCAGGTTGCGGCGCAGGAACTCGAGCATCACGCCCCGCCGGGGGGCGCGCTACTGAATGGCGACGTCCTTGAGGAGCGAGAGCTCATCCAGCACCTTGCCCGCCCCCATGACGACGGCCGTGAGCGGATCGTCCGCGACGGTCACCGGCAGCCCGGTCTCCTCGCGCAACAGCGTGTCGAGGTTGCGCAGGAGCGCGCCGCCCCCCGCGAGCACGATGCCCTTGTCGACGATGTCGGAGGCCAGCTCGGGCGGCGTGCGCTCGAGCCCGATGCGCACCGCCTCCACGATCTGGTTGATGGGCTCGAGCAGCGAGTCGCGGATCTCCTCGTCGTTGATCTCGACCGTCTTCGGCACGCCCGCGATGAGATCCCGGCCCTTGATCTCCATCGTCTGGGTCTCGTTGCCGGGATAGGCCGAGCCGATCGTGATCTTGATCAGCTCGGCGGTACGCTCGCCGACCAGCAGGTTGTACTTGCGCTTGATGTACTGCCCGATGGCCTCGTCCATCTTGTCGCCGCCGACCCGCACCGACTTCGAGAACACGATCCCCGCGAGCGAGATGACCGCCACCTCCGTGGTCCCCCCGCCGATGTCGACGACCATGTTGCCGGTGGGCTCGGTGATCGGCAGCCCGGCCCCGATGGCGGCGGCCATGGGCTCCTCGATCAGGTAGACCTCGCGCGCCCCGGCGGACTCCGCCGATTCGCGCACGGCGCGCTTCTCGACCTCGGTGATCCCGAAGGGCACGCAGATGATGATCCGCGGGCGGACGAGGCGCTTGCGGTTGTGGATCTTCTGGATGAAGTAGCGGAGCATCGCCTCGGTGATCTCGAAGTCGGCGATGACCCCGTCCTTGAGCGGCCGGATGGCCACGATGTTGCCGGGCGTCCGGCCCACCATGCGCTTGGCCTCCGCGCCCACCTGGAGGACCCGCCGGCCGCCGCGCGCGTCCTTCTGGACGGCGACCACCGAGGGCTCGTTGCAGACGACCCCCTCGCCCTTCACATAGATGAGGGTATTGGCCGTTCCCAGGTCGATCGCGAGATCGTTCGAGAACAGCCCGAGGATGGAGTTCAAAACCATTTTTCGGGTAGGCCCGAGCTAGCAGAAACGCGAGCGCGCAGCAACGAAAGCACCCCGAGCGCCGTCCGTTGAAAGCCCCCGGGGCCTTGGGTAGCCTCGGCGCTCGGGCGGCCGATGCTCAACACCTTCCGCAAGTATTCGACCTCGACCGGCGTCAAGATCCTCTACGGCGTGCTCGCGCTCGCGTTCGTCATCTGGGGCGTGGGCGCCGTCGGCATGGGGCGGCGGATGGACGTCGTCGCCACGGTCTACGGCGAGCCCATCAGCCAGCGCGACCTCGACCGGGCGACCGCCGCGCTCCAGCGCCGCTACGAGGAGCTGTTCAAGGGCAATGTCCAGATCCCGGGCTTGAACCTCCGCGGCCAGGCCCTCGATCAGCTCCTCGACGAGGCGCTGCTCGAGCACGAGGCCGCGCGGCTCGGGCTCGCGGTCACCGACGGCGAGCTGGTGAGCGCCGTCACGCGCATGCCCGAGTTCCAGCGCGACGGCCGCTTCGACCGCGACCTCCTCGAACGCCTCCTCCAGGCCCAGCGCGATCGCGGCGAGTTCGAGGAGCAGCTTCGCCGCAGCCTCCTCTTCCAGCGGTTGCAGGCGCTCGTCACCGACGGGGTACAGGTGAGCCCGGCCGAGGTCGAGGCCCAGTACCGCCTCGACCACGACCGCGTGAGCCTGCGGGTCGTCAAGATCGCCGCGGCCGACCTCGGCAAGGACGTCACGCCGACCGACGACGAGCTGCGGAAATATCTCGCCGATCATGCCGACCGCTACCGCGTCCCCGAGCGCGTGCGGGTGCGCTACGTGGCCTATCGCGAGGTCGACTTCCTGCCGGAGGCCATGGTGAGCGACGAGGCGATCCAGGCCTACTACGACGACCACAAGGACGACCGCTTCAGCGATCCCGAGCAGGTCCGGCTCCGGCACATCGTGGTGAGCCTGCCGGCGGATGCCGACGAGGCGCGCCGGACTGCGGCGCGGAAGAAGGCCGAGGACCTGCTCGCGCGCATCCGGGCGGGCGCGGACTTCGCGGCGGTCGCAAAGCAGGCCTCCGACGACGCGGCCTCCGCAGGCAAGGGGGGCGACTTGGGCCTCGTCACGCGCGGGCGGCTCCCCGCCGCGGTCGAGGACGCCGCCTTCGCGCTCGAGCCGGGGAAGGTGAGCGACGTGATCGAGACGCCCGGGGGCTTCGAGATCGTCAAGGTCGAGGAGCACCGCCCGGGGGGTCCCAAGCCGCTTGCCGCCGTGCGGGAGGAGATCGTGCAGGTCCTGCGCAACCAGCGCGCGCTCGAGCTGGCGCGGGCGCGCGCCGAGGCCGACCGCGCGGCGGTCGTCCACGGCAAGAGCCTCGCCGAGGCCGCCGGCGGGCGGCCCGTCGTCGAGACGCCGCCGTTCGCCGCGACCGACCCCATCCCGGGCGTCGGGCGCCTCAAGGCCTTCGCCGACGCGGCTTTCGCGCTCGGCGACGGCGAGGTGAGCGACCTCATCGAGACCGAGGACGCGGTCTACCTGCTGAGCCCGTTTGCCCGCGAGCCCGCGCACGTGCCTCCGCTCGAGGACATCCGCGATCGCGTGCTCGCCGACTTCCGCCGGGCGCGCGGCGAGCAGCTCGCCCGCGACCGCGCCGAGGCGCTGCGCGCGCAGGCCGCGACCGACGGCCTCGTCAAGGCCGCCGCCGCAGCCCGGCTCGAGGTGATCGAGACGGGCCCCTTCGACCGGCGCACGGCCGCGATCCCCAAGCTCGGCGTGGCGCCCGAGCTGCGCGCCGATGCCTTTGCGCTCACGCCCGAGGCGCCGCTCGCGCCGAAGGTCTACGTCGTCGGCGGCGATGCGGTCGTCGCCGCGCTCGCCGAGCGGCTGCCGGCGGACATGACGGGCTTTGCCGCCGCGAAGGAGCAGCTCGCCGATCGCCTCCTCCAGCAGAAGCGCACCGAGATCACCACGGCCTACCTCGACTTCCTCAAGCGGCGAGCGCAGCAGGAGGGCGCGCTCGATGTCCGCGCCGACGCCCTCGGACAGGGCTGAGGTTCGCGTCGGCGGTTTTGCGCTTCCCGGCACCCGTCCGCTCGGGTGCCTGCTCGTGCACGGCTTCACCGGCGCGCCCGACGAGATGCGCCCGCTCGGCGAGGCGCTCGCGGCCGCAGGCTTCCCGGTGCGCGCCGTGCGGCTGCCCGGCCACGGCACCAGCGTCGACGACCTCGCGCGGACGCGCTGGCCCGACTGGGCCGTGGCGGTCGCCGACGACGCCGCCGCGCTCGCGCGCGAGGTCCCCTCGGTCGCCATCGCCGGGATGTCGATGGGCGCGCTCCTCGCCCTGCACCTCGCCGCGACGCGACCCGAGGCCGTCACCGCCCTCGTGCTCCTCGGCACGGCGCTCGCGGTGCGCGACTGGCGGCTCCGGTTCGTCCCGCTGCTCGCGCGCGTCCCCTCCCTCGCCCGTCGCTACGCGCTCCTGCCGAAGACCGCGCGGCGCGACATCGCCGACCCGGCCGCGCGCGCCGCGAGCTTCACCTACGAGGCCGTGCCGCTCGCCGCGGCCGTCGAGCTGGTGCGGCTCCAGCGCGTCGTGCGCCGCGAGCTTCGGCGCGTCGTGCAACCTGCGCTCGTGCTCCACGGCCGCCACGACCACACGGTTGCGGTCGCCGAGGCCGCGCGCCTCGCACGGCGGCTCGGCTCGGCCTGGGTCGAGGTGCACGTCCTCGAGCGGAGCTGGCACGTGATCACGCTCGACGTCGAGCGCGCGGAGGTGGGCCGGCTCACGGTGGATTTCCTCGCCCGGGTCGCCGGGCGCACCCCGCGCTGTGCGCCCGGCGCGTAGCCGACGCGGAGGCGCGTCATCCGTCCTTCGCCCCGAGGGCGGCAAGCATGCCCCGGATCGGAATGATCGCCCAGTCCGGGCGCATGTTGAGCTCGTAGTCGAGCTCGTAGACGTTCTTCTCGAGCAGCATCACCCGGAGCACGAGCGCCAGCTCCGCGCGCGTGCGCTGGAGGAGATCGGTCCCGTCCATCTGGTGGAGATACGCGCGCAGAAAGGCCGAGCTCACCCAGGCGCGCCAGAAGGCGGCCCAGCGGGCGAGCGTCGGGAGATCGTCGGGGCGGGCAATGCCGCGCCCGAGCGCATCGCGCGTCGCCGTGTGGGCGGCGTAGTCGAACGAGCGCAGCATCCCGGCGACGTCGCGCAGCGGCAGCCGCTTGAGCCGACGCTCGCCGAGCGACGCCATGGGCTCGCCCTCGAAGTCGATCACGACGAAGTCGCTGCCCGCCCGCAGCACCTGCCCGAGGTGGAGATCGCCGTGGATCCGGATGCGACAGCCTGAAAGCGGCGTGCGCACGATCTGCCGCAGCGCTTCGAGCACCGTCGACTCGAGCCGGACGAGCCGCCCGGCCTCGGCCGCCACCTCCGCCGGCAGGGTCGACAGCGCACCGCGCAGCCGGCGGAACGCGCGCGCCACCAGGTTGCGCTCCGACTGGTAGAGGCTGCGCTGGTAGAAGGGCGTCACCGGCTCGGGGGCGAAGCTCGGGTCGTCGCGGTCGGAGGCCAGCGCCCGATGCAGGTCGGCGACGCGAACGCCGAGGAGGCGCGCGGTCTCGAGGAAGCCGCCCAAGAGCTCCACCACGAGCGCCGGCGGGTCCTTCTCGACGAGCGCGAGCGGCGGCTCGGTCGGAACGGGGACGTCGTCGGCGCGCTCCGGACGGACGCGCACGCGCTCGACGTAGTGGGCGAGCTGCCCGAGCGTGTAGCCCCAGGCGTCACCCTCGTTCGGGACGAAGCCCTGGAGCACCGCCACGCTCACCGGCTCGCGCTTGCCCGCCTGGTACTCGAGCGTCCCGGCAAGCGGCGGGACGTGCGCGAAGCGCGCGCGCTGGGTGAGAAAGCGCGCGATCTCGATCTCGGGATTCGTGCCCTCGGGCAACCGACGGAAGAGCTTCAAGAGGAGACGATCGCCGAAGCGCACCGAGGAGTTGCTCTGTTCGGCATCGAGCAGCGACGCCGCGAGCGGTTCGCCCTGCGGGCCGCGCAGGCTGCGGAGCGCCGGAGCCGGCGTGGCGACGAACGCCCCGGCCCGGCCCGCAAGCCGCCGGCGGCGCGCCATCGTCTCGAGGAGGGCGGCCGCGAAGCCCGGGTCGACGAGGCCGTCGAGGCAGATCCCGCGGCGCGGCCCGTTGCTGCCCGCGAGCTCGACGTCGGCGAGCACGGCGCGCGCGTGGTCGCGGCGCAGCGTGACGGCCTCGTCGCCGAAGACGAAACGCAGCGGCAGCACGTAGCTCGCCGCGTACCCCTGCTTCGTCTGCACGCTCACCACCGCGAGCAGCCGCCCCGGATCCTCGCCGGGGAGCGCGACCGCGTCGAGCACCTGGACGCTGCGAATGCCCGCCGCCTTGTCGCCGAACCACCGCGTCCGCGGGAGGACGGTCGCGAGCGCCGCTTCGAGCGGGCTGCCCGCGAGCCGTCGGGCGAGCGCCGGCACGTCGCCCTCGAGGCGCACGAGCGGGGGCTCGTCGGCCGGCGGCGCGGCGCGGACCTCCGGGCGCTCGCGCGGCAGCTCGAACCAGTAGAAGGCGTGCGGCCCGAGCGTCAGCAGGTAGGGCAGCGTGCCGATGCGCGGGAACGGATTCTGGCCGAAGACCTCGAGCGGCACGACGCCCGCGTAGGCGGCGAGATCGAGCTCGACGTACTGGACGAAGCGGGAGAGGTTCGCGACCACGAGCACGTGCTCGCGCTCGTAGTGGCGGATGAAGGCGAGCACCCGCGGGTTGCTCGGTGCCAGGAACTCGATCGAGCCGCGGCCGAAGGCGCGGTAGCGCTTGCGCAGCGCAATGAGCCGCCGCATCCAGAGGAGGAAGGAGTGCGGGTTGTTGAGCTGCGCCTCGACGTTGATGCTCTCGTAGTGATACTCGGGGTCGATCACCACCGGCAGGTGGAGGCGCTGCGGGTTGGCCCGCGAGAAGCCCGCGTTGCGATCCGCGCTCCACTGCATGGGCGTGCGCACGCCGTTGCGGTCGCCGAGGTAGATGTTGTCGCCCATCCCGATCTCGTCGCCGTAGTAGAGGACCGGCGTGCCCGGCAGCGAGAAGAGGAGCGCGTTCATGAGCTCCATCCGCCGGCGGTCGTTGCCGAGCAGCGGGGCGAGCCGGCGGCGGATGCCCAGGTTGAGGCGCGCCCGCGCGTCGTGCGCGTAGACCCGGTACATGTAGTCGCGCTCCTCGTCGGTCACCATCTCGAGCGTGAGCTCGTCGTGGTTGCGGAGGAAGAGCGCCCACTGGCAGGTGTCGGGGATCGCCGGCGTCTGCGCCAGGATGTCGATGATCGGGAAGCGGTCCTCCATGTAGAGCCCCATGAAGAGGCGCGGCATCAGCGGGAAGTGGAACGCCATGTGGCACTCGTCGCCGTTGCCGAAATACGCGACGGCGTCCTCGGGCCACTGGTTCGCCTCGGCGAGCAGCATGCGGCAGGCGTACGTCCGGTCGACGTGCCGGCGGATCTCCTTCAGCACGTGGTGCGTCTCGGGGAGGTTCTCGCAGCTCGTCCCCTCGCGCTCGACGAGATAGGGCACGGCGTCGAGCCGCAGCCCGTCGACGCCGAGGCCGAGCCAGAAGTCGAGGACCCGCAGCATGGCGCGCCGCACCGGCGGATGGTCGAAGTTGAGATCGGGCTGGTGGCTGAAGAAGCGGTGCCAGTAGTACGCCCGCGCCACCGGGTCCCAGGTCCAGTTCGAGCGCTCGAAGTCCTTGAAGATGATGCGCGCGCCCTGGTAGCGCTCGGGCGTGTCGCTCCAGACGTAGAAGTCGCGCCAGCGGCTGCCGGGCGGCGCGCGCCGAGCGCGCTGGAACCACGGGTGCTGGTCGGAGGTGTGATTGAGGACCAGCTCCGTGATCACCTTGAGCCCGCGGGCGTGCGCCTCGCGGAGGAACGTGCGAAAGTCGTCGAGCGTGCCGTAGTCGGGATGGACCCCCTCGTAGTCGGCGATGTCGTAGCCGTCGTCGCGCATCGGCGAGGGGTAGAAGGGCAGGAGCCAGAGCGCGGTCACGCCGAGGTCCTTGAGGTAGTCGAGCCGCTGCGTGAGCCCGCGAAAGTCGCCGATGCCGTCGCCGTCGCTGTCCTGGAACGCCCCGACGCGCAGCTCGTAGACGATGGCGTCCCGGTACCAGAGGGGATCGGCGTCGCTCATCGGGAGTAGTCGAAATTGGGCTCGAACCGCACGCGCCGCCGGCATCTCATGCTAGCAGGACGCCCGCCGGGCACAATCCCCGCCGATCAGGCCGGCACCTCCCCGCATCGCCACGCGGCCGCGGCCGCCTCGAGGCGCCGGTGGAGCGCCGCCCGGTCGCCGGACCGCGCCGTCGGCGCGAGCGCCAGCGCGAGCGCCAGCGGGAGATTGAGCGCCGCGTCCGCGCGCAGGCAGGCGCGATAGCGCGCCTGGTAGTCCCAGGGAAGCCGCAGCGTCCAGTTGCGCTCGTCGATCGTGCCGGGACGGTTGTAGGGCTCCTCGAGCCCGAAGGCGTCGGTGAAGAACACCGCGACCTGCCGCGCGGGGCTCGCGAAGAGCGCGGCGAGCTCGGCGTGGACGAGCAGCCCCGGCGCCGCGGCGAGCCGGGCCGCGAAAGCCGCCCGGTCCGTCCCGGGCGGCGCGAGCCGCTCGGCGAGATACGCCGCGCGCGCGGCGAGCGCGCCCTCGCGGCGCCACTGCTCGACCACCGTCCAGAGGGGCGGCGTGTCGTGCGTGCCCACCATGACCCAGTCCTCGGGGCGGGCGAGGTCTGGACGGTACGGATCGTGCGGATCGTCGAGCCGGGCCTTCTGCGTCACCCGAAAGCGCCCGAGCCCGTGCCGGGCGAGCACCCGCGCGAGCGGATAGGGACACGTCGAGAGGACCTCGCAGGCGAGCGCGCGCCCGTCGCGGCCGTGACGGCGTGCGGCCTCGAGCAGCTCGTCCACGAGCCAGGCGTAGCGCGCCACCTGCGCGGGCTCGAGCGCCACGACCCAGTCGTCGGCGTACCGCGGCGTGTGCGGGTCGGGATTGAGCTGGTCGCGCCGCGCGATGGCGTAGCGCGCAAGCTCGGGCAGGTCGGGGGACTCGTGGAGGCGCGTCCCCGCCCGGACGGCCGCGGCGTCGTCGCCGGTATCGTCGCGATAGACCCACGGGCAGACGAGGCCGTGGGGGTGATCGATGCGGAGGCCGTCGTACTCCTCGAACATCTTCTCGAACCGGCAGCGGGCGAAGGCGAGGACGGCGTCGGCCTGCGCGGGATCGAGCACCGGATAGCCCCAGCGTTGGCCCTCGGGATTCGTGCGGCTCGGCGGGGCGCCCAGGCGATAGTGGGGCAGGAGGAGATGGCGCCAGCGCGCGGCGTCGCGTGCGGAGAGACCCACCTGGAGGTCGCCCCAGACCTCGAGGCCGAGGGCGTGCGCGTAGGCGCGCATGGCCGCATGCTGCTCGTGCAGCACGAGCTGGGCGAAGACGTCGGCTTCCTCGGCGGCGGGATCGAGCCAGGCGTGCGCCCGCGCGCGAAACGCCGCGAGGCGGGCCGCGACCTCGGGCGGCCGCTCTCGGGCGAACGTCGCGTAGGCTTCGCAAAGCGCCGCCCGATGCGCGGCGAGCGCGTAGCGGTAGACGACGCGCTCGGGCTCGCCGCGCGGGCGCCTGCGGACGAGCCCGGCGATCGTCTGCGGGGCGACGAGGCCCGAGAGCCGCTCGACCGCGAGCGCAAGCGGCCCGCGCGCAAAGATCGTCCCGTCGTAGGGCGAGGGGTTCGACTCCGAGGTCTCGCCCTGCGGCGCGAGCTGGATGCCGGTGAACCCGAGCGCGCGCACCCAGGCGAGAAACCGCCGTCCCGCCGTCGAATCCGGCGCCCCCGCGCCGGTATCCGTCTCCGGGTCGCCGGGAAAGCTCCGGTCGGGGATGCCGAGCAGGAGCCGGTCGACCTCGAGCGCGGCGAGCGCGTCGGCGACGAGGGACACGCGGCTAGCCCGCCCCGGCGGCCTGGGAGCTCGCGGCGGCCGGCGCGGCGGGCGGGGCGGCCGGCTGGGCCTCGATCGCGAAGCGGAGCTTCGGATGGCGCAGCGGCAGCCGCATCAGGTTCGCGACGAAGACCCCCGTCGCCATTCGGTCGAGCCACGACGACGTGGGCCAGCCGAAGTGCACGGTGACGTCGCGGCCGTCGAGCTCCTCCTCGAGGAGCGCCAGGAGCGCCGTGATGCTGCGGTAGACGCTGCCGCCCTGGATCGGAAAGCGGAAGTGGTTCTCGCCGAGCCGCGGGGGAATCCCCTGGCGGGGGTTGAAGAAGGTGACGAAGACCGTGCCGGTGCACGGCTGCGTCACGTCCCCCTCGCCGGGCCGACGGAAGTAGACGTGCAGCGGGCCGTCGGCCTCGCCGAGGCAGAGCAGCATCTCCATCGGATAGTCGCTGCGCCGCACCTCCTTCACCTCCGGGCCGTAGCGGCGCGAGAACGGGATGCCGACGGCGAGGAGCACCGTGACCACCGCGGCCCAGAGCGCCGTGCCGTAGGGCTTGTGGAGGGCGAGGTAGACGAAGCACGCGAGCAGGATGAACTCGAGCGCGAGCGTGCCGGCGCGCGACGTGTAGTAGCTCTTGATCTCCTTGGTGCCCATGAAGAAGCGGTAGATCAGGAGACAACCCACGTTGATGCAGAAGCTCGCCAGCAGCCCGACCGCGTACATCTCCGCGAGGATCGCCTGCGAGCCGCGCGTGAGGAGGATGATCGCCGTGTAGAGCAGGCCGTTCAAGATGTGGATGCGGTAGAGCGAGGCGCGGCGGTTGGTCGCGATCAGCCAGTCGAAGCGGTAGCGGTGCGCGACCCGCTCGAGGAGCTCGCTCGAGGCCACGTAGGCCGTGTTGACGGCCATGACGAGGATCACGCTGCCGAAGAGGCCGACGAGCACGCCGAAGGGCACGTTGCCGACGAGCGTCGCGTAGTGGGTGATGAGGTCGCCCTCGTGGGCCCTAAAGTCGATGGGCGCCGAGAGGGCGAGGGCGGTGACCAGCGGCGTGACGATGCCCACGGTGAGCGCGAGGAACCAGTACGCCTTGGAGATCGCCCGCCAGGAGTCCACGAGGCCGGCGGTCTGGATCACCGACTCGATGCCGGAGTAGGCGAGCACGCAGCTCGCGACCCCGACGGTCACCACCGAGACGCCGTGGGCGAAGCCGTGGTGGTGGAGCGCCGCGTAGACGTCGGTGACGCTCTGCCACATGACGGCGGGCTGGTGGGGGTCGAGGTGGAGGAAGCCGAGCGCGATCAGGTTCACGAACACGAAGGACGCCGCGACGAAGATGCCGAAGGTGACGCGGGCGTTCTCGCGGATGCCGAGGATGTTGAGGCCCGCGACCGCCCAGATCACGCCGAGGATCACGGCGCGCTCGACCTCCGGCCCGAGCGGCACGAACGCCGTGCCGTTGATCACCGCGCTCACCGTCGAGATGCACGCGGTGAGGATGTAGTCGACCATGATCGACGCCACGGCGACGAACGACGCCACCGGCCCCAGCACGAGGTAGGAGAACGAGTAGACGCCGCCGCCGCGGATGTCGTTCTGCTCGAGGATCTGCGCGATCTCGACCATGCGGCTCGAGAGCACGCGCATGAGCAGCGAGGTGAAGGCGATGAAGAAGATCGCGGTCGTGCCGATGAAGCGGTGCGCCTCGGCGGGCGCGTAGAAGACCGAGGTGAGCTCGTCCATCAGCGTGATCACGCCGATCGAGAGCCACGTGAGGTACCACTTGCCGCCGCGCGCGAAGCCGAGGAGCCCCGGGCGCTGGAGGATCAGCACGAAGAGGACGAGCAGCCCCAGATTGAGCCAGAAGAGCGTGAGGACGGTCATGCGAGCGCGAGCGCCTCGAACAGGGCGCCGAGCGTCCCGACCGGCACCGCCGTCACCCCGGCCGGGGCCCGGAGCCCCCGTGCGCTCGCCGCCGGGAGCACGCAGCGCGTGAAGCCCTGGCGCCCCGCCTCGCGCAGCCGCGCCTCGGCGCGCCCGACCGAGCGCACCTCGCCGGTGAGGCCGACCTCGCCCCAGAGGACGAGGTCTTCTGCGAGCGCGCGGCCGCGCACGCTCGAGGCCACGGCCGCGACCACGGCGAGGTCGGCGGCGGGCTCGGCCACGCGGAGCCCGCCCGCCACGTTGAGAAAGACGTCCTGGTCGTAGAGCCTGAGCCCGGCCCGCTTCTCGAGCACCGCGAGCAGGAGCGCCACGCGCCCGGGATCGAGGCCGATCGCCGTGCGCCGCGGCACCGCGAGCGCCGAGCGCGAGACCAGCGCCTGGATCTCGACGAGCACGGGGCGGCTGCCCTCGAGGGTGGCGAGCACGGCCGAGCCGGGCGCGCCGGCGGGCCGCTCGGCGAGGAAGGCGGCCGACGGGTTGGGCACCTCGACGAGGCCCGTCTCGCCCATCTCGAACACGCCCACCTCGTTGGTCGACCCGAAGCGGTTCTTCACCGCCCGCAGCACGCGCAGCGGGTGCCCGGGGTCGCCCTCGAAGTAGAGCACGGTGTCCACGAGGTGCTCGAGGACGCGCGGGCCCGCGAGCGCACCTTCCTTGGTGACATGGCCGATCAAGAAGCAGGCGACGCCGCTCGCCTTGGCGCGCGCGGCGAGCAGCGCCGCCGACTCGCGCACCTGCCCCACGCTGCCGGGCGCGGACGCGAGCGCCTGGGTGTGCATGGTCTGGATCGAGTCGACGACGAGGGCCGCCGGGTGCACGCGCTCCACGTGCTCGGCGATCGCCTCGACCGCGGTCTCGGCAACGACGAGCACCCCTGCCCCGTCGAGCCCGAGCCGCGCCGCGCGCAGCGCCACCTGCTCCGCCGACTCCTCGCCCGCGACGTAGAGGACCGGCTGCTCGCGCGCGCCGAGCGCCGCGCAGGCCTGCAGCGCCAGCGTCGACTTGCCGATGCCCGGATCGCCCCCGAGCAACACGACCGCGCCCGCGACGAGCCCGCCGCCGAGGACGCGGTCGAGCTCCGCGATGCCCGTTGCCCGGCGCGCCGAGACGGCCGCCGCCACCTGGGCGAGCGGGCGCGGCGCACCGCCCGCAGTCCCGGCCCCACCACCCCGCGGCGCCGGTCCCGCCACCACTTCCTCGACGAGCGTATTCCACGCCTGACACGCGGGACACTGGCCGAGCCAGCGCGGCGCCGCGTGCCCGCACTGCTGGCAGACGAACGCCGTGCGGCGTCGTTTGTCAACCAAGGATGCCACGCGAGTTGACAAGACGAGGCGCGGCCGGCATGTCCCGGGCGTGCAGGCGCTCGACGCCGTGCTCGAAGCCGAGCTCGCCGACCTCGAGCGGCGCGCGCTGCGCCGTGGGCTTCGTCCCCTCGGGAGCGCGAGCGATGCCGAGGTCGTGCTCGGCGGCCGTCCGGTGCTCCTGCTCTCCTCCAACAACTACCTCGGGCTCGCCACGCATCCCGCGCTGCGCGCCGCGGCCGCGGCGGCGATCGCCCGCTGGGGCTGCGGGGCGGGGGCGTCGCGCCTTATCTGCGGCCACTTCGAGCTGCACGCCGCGGTGGAAGCGAAGCTCGCCGCCTTCCACGGCACCGAGGCGGCGCTGCTCTTCCCCTCGGGCTACCAGGCGAACGTGGGGGCGCTCGGTGCCCTCGTCGGCCGCGGCGACCACGTCTTCAGCGACGCCCTCAACCACGCCAGCATCATCGACGGGTGCCGGCTCTCGCGCGCAACCGTCCACGTCTATCCCCATGGGGACGTGGCGGCGCTCGCGCGGATGCTGGCCCAGGCGCCGCCCGGCGGGCGGCGTCTCGTGGTCACCGATTCCGTGTTTTCCATGGACGGCGACCGAGCCCCGCTCCCGGAGCTCGTCGCGGTCGCGGAGCAATATCATAGCTGGCTCATGCTAGACGAGGCCCATGCCACCGGGGTGCTCGGCCCCCGCGGCGCGGGGCTCGCCGAGGCCTGCGGGCTCGCCGGCCGCGTCGCCGTGCACGTCGGCACGCTCAGCAAGGCGCTCGGCGGTGCGGGCGGCTACGTCGTCGGGTCACGGGCGCTGATCGACGCGCTCCTCAACCGCGCGCGGAGCTTCGTCTACACGACGGGCATCGCGCCCGCGGCGGCGGCCGCCGCCGGCGCGGCGCTCGACGTGATCGCAGCCGAGCCCGAGCGCCGCGACGCCCTCCTCCGCAACGCCGCGCACCTCCGCGAGGGGCTGCGCCGCCTCGGCTTCGCCGTGGGCGGCGACACGCACATCCTGCCCGTCCTGGTCGGCGACAACGGCCGGGCGCTCGCGCTCGCCGCAGCACTGCTCGAGCGGGGCGTGCTCGTGCAGGCGATCCGTCCGCCCACGGTGCCGCCGGGCACCGCGCGGCTACGCGTGACGCCGATGGCGACGCACACGCCCGCGCAGCTCGATCGGGCGCTCGCCGCCTTCGCCGAGGCGGGGCGCGCCACGGGAGTCCTCCGGTGACCGACGCCGCCACGCTCGCCGCCTGGGACCACCGCCACCTCTGGCATCCGTTCACGCAGATGGCCGAGTGGCTCGCGGAGCCGCCGCTCGTCGTCGCCGCCGCCGAGGGCACGACGCTGATCGACGTCGAGGGGCGCCGCTACCTCGACGGGGTGGCCTCGCTCTGGTGCAACGTCCACGGTCATCGGCATCCGCGCCTCGACGCCGCGCTGCGCGCGCAGACGGGCCGCGTCGCGCACTCGACGCTGCTCGGGCTCACGAACGTGCCCGCGATCGAGCTGGCCCACGCGCTGGTCGGCATCGCGCCGCCGGGGCTCACCCGCGTCTTCTACTCGGACTCGGGGGCGACCGCGGTGGAGGTCGCGCTGCGCATCGCGCTCCAGTACCAGCAGCTCCGCGGCGAGCGCGCCCGCACCCGCTTCGCCTCGCTGGTCGAGGCCTACCACGGCGATACGCTGGGAGCCGTCGGGGTCGGCTACTCGGAGACGTTTCACCGCCACCTCGCCTCGGCGATCGTCCCGGCCGTGCGGCTCCCGCCGCCGCACGTCTTCCGCTGGCAGCAGGGGCTCGCGCCCGAGGCGGCGCTCGCGGCGGCGCTCGAGGCGGCCGAGCGCGCGCTTGCCGCCCACGGGCCCACGCTCGCCGCCGTCATCGTCGAGCCGCTCGTGCAGGGGGCCGCGGGCATCTGGGTGCATCCGCCCGAGTACCTGCGCGCGCTCGCGGCGCTCGCCCGCCGTCACGGCGCGCTCTTCGTCGCCGACGAGGTGGCCACCGGCTTCGGCAAGACCGGACGGATGTTCGCCTGCGAGCACGCCCAGGTGACGCCCGACCTCCTCTGCCTCGCCAAGGGCATCACCGGGGGCTATCTCCCGCTTGCCGCCACGCTCGCGACCGAGGAGGTGTTCGCGGCGTTTCTCGGCCCGTACGAGGAGTTCCGCGCGCTCTTCTACGGCCACACCTACACCGGCAACCCGCTCGCCTGCGCGGTGGCGCTCGCGAGCCTCGAGGTGTTCCGCGCGGAGCGCACGCTCGAGCGCCTCGCGCCCAAGATCGCGCGCCTCGCCACGCGCCTCGTGGCCGACGTGGCCCCGCTGCCGCACGTGGGCGAGGTCCGCCAGCAGGGGATCATGGTCGGCATCGAGCTCGTGGCCGACCGCCGCACGCGCACGCCCTACCCGCCCGCGGCGCGCATGGGCCAGCGGGTCGTCCGCGCCGCGCGTGCCCGCGGCGTCGTGATCCGTCCGCTCGGCGACGTGATCGTGCTCATGCCGCCGCTCGCGATCGCCGACGACGACCTCGACCGCCTGGTCGACGTCGCGCGCGAGGCCATCGCCGAGGTGACGGGCGCATGAGCGCGCTGCTGGTGACCGGCACCGATACGGGCGTCGGCAAGACCTTCGTCGCCTGCGCGCTGGCGATCGCGCTGCGGCGCGCGGGGCGCAGGGTCGCCGTGTGCAAGCCCGCCGAGAGCGGCGTCGACGGGGAGCCCCAGGATGCACGACGGCTCCGCGAGGCCGCGGGCGATCCCGCACCGCTCGAGGAGATCTGCCCGTACTGGCTGCGCGCGCCGCTCGCGCCGGCGGTCGCGGCGCGCCTCGAGGGCACGAGGATCGACCTCGCGCGCGTGGTGGCGCTCGTCGCCCGCCGCGCCGAGGCCGCGGACGTGCTCCTGGTCGAGAGCGCGGGGGGCCTGCTCGTCCCGCTCGCCGACACGACGACGTACCTCGACCTCGCCCGCGCGCTCGCACTGCCACTGCTCGTCGTCGCCGCCAACCGCCTCGGCACCGTGAACCACTGCGCGCTCACCGCCCGCGTGGCGCGCGACGCGGGGCTTGCGGTGCGCGGCTTCGTCCTCTCGCAGCCCACCCCCGAGCGCGACCCCTCGGCCGCGACCAACGCCGAGACGATCTCGGCCCTCACCGGCTTGCCCTGCCTCGGCGTCCTCGACCACCTCCCGAGCCCGGCAGCCGCGGCCGAGCGGCTGCGAGACGTCGCGCTCGGCCTCTGAGCGCCGCCCGCCACGCGTTGCGCCGCCGCCCGGCCGATGATATGCGACCCGGTTTGTCGAGGGTCGCATGAGGCAGCGGGACCTATCCATGTTCCGCAAGCTCCTCCACGAGCGGCGGCAGGAGCTGCTCGCGGAGGCGCTGCGCACCGTCGGCGGGATGGGGGAGCGGGAGCAGTTCCCCGATCCGACCGACCGCGCCTCGCACGAGGGCGAGCGCAACTTGGAGCTGCGCATCCGCGATCGCGAGCGCAAGCTCCTCTCGAAGATCGACGAGGCGATGGGGCGGATCGAGGACGGGTCGTACGGGAAGTGCGAGGAGTGCGGCGGCAACATCGGCATCGAGCGCCTCAAGGCTCGCCCGGTGACGACGCTGTGCATCGACTGCAAGTCGCTCCAGGAAGCCGCCGAGCGGCGGCTGCGCCACCAGTAGCTACGACGCCCGCCGCCACTTGATCGAGCAGCCGATCGAGTGGACTTGCTCCGCGGCGGGACGGCGGCCAGCCAGCAGCGCGTCGAGCGCCGCGGCCAGCTCGCGGCGGGTGACGCGCGTCGGATCCTGCCAGTTGTCGTCGATGCGGCCGTGGTAGGCGAGCCGGCGGTCGCGGTCGAAGACGTAGATGTCGGGGGTGCACACGGCGCCGAAGGCGCGCGCCACGTCCTGGGACGCGTCGATCAGGTAGGGGAAGCCGTAGCCCTTGCGCTGCCAGCGTTCGAGGAGGCGCTCGGGGCGGTCGTCGGGGTAGTCGGTCGGGTCGTTGGAGCAGATGCCGACGAACTGCACGCCCCGCGGGCCGTACTCGCGCGCGAGCTGGATGATGCGGTCCTCGACGGCCTGCACGTACGGGCAGTGGTTGCAGATGAACATGACGACCAGCACCGGGCGGTCGCGGAAGTCGTCGCGCGCGCAGATCTTCCCGTCGACCGAGGGCAGGCGGAAGTCGGGGCACGGCGTGCCGAGGGGCAGGTCGCGGCTCTCCGTGAGCGCCATGCGATTTCCCTAGCGCCGCGCTTCCGGTCCCGCAAGACACGGGGCATGCGCGCCGGCATCGTCGCGACCTGGCACGTCCCCTGCTCTCTTCCCCGCCATGCGTGCGCTCCTGATCGCCATCACCGTGGGGCTCGCGGGCTCTGCCGCCGCCAGCGTCTCGCTGCGCGAAGCACCGCGCGCAACGGATCTGCTCACCGCCGAGCGCGCGGCGGAGCGGACCCGTCGCCTCCTCTCGCTGCCGCCCCATCGCGGCAGCGGCTGGCGGCACGGCGGCGGCGGCTTCGACGCGCCGGAGCCCCCCGGACCGCCGCCCGCACCGCCCGTGCGGATCGAGATCCGCCAGCCGCGGCCGCGCTGAGCGACGTTGACGCCCCGTCGAGGGCGCGCTATACGCGCCTCTCCGCTCGGGTCCGTCCCGCCTCGTGGGGCCGTAGCTCAGTTGGGAGAGCGCTAGAATCGCACTCTAGAGGTCGGGGGTTCGACTCCCCTCGGCTCCACTTGCCTTTGGCGGGGTGCCCCGGAGGGCACCGACCGGCAGCCAGCCCTCGAGGCCCGAGCCGGTCGCACGGACGCAGTACCGCGTGGCACCGGCCCAGCCGGGGAGCCAGGCGACGATCGTGACCTCGGTGCCGTCGCCGAGGCTGCCGAGCGGCTTCTCGGCGCGGTCCGTGAGCGTGACACGAGCCGATTCGGCGCCGGCGACGTACGCGCGGCGACCGACGGCAAAGACGGCCACACGGGCGCGGGGGGATGCGGGGGCGCGAAGCGGAGCGCGAGAGAACGGCATCGCAACCTCTTGGGAGCGGCCTGAGCAAGCGCCAGCCGCGCGGAGGCCGTTCGGGCGCGAGGCGGTCTCGGATTGGAAGGCCCGAGGCAGGATTGCGCCGGGTGCAACCGAGACAGGACTCACTCACCCTAGGCCCGATGGTCGTTCCTGTCAAACAACGCGCTCAGCGCCCCGGCTCCCGCCAGGCGGCGGCCCCGAGGAAGATCACCCGCACCTGGCGGACGAAGTTCTCGATCACCTCGCGCTCGCGCCGGGCGTCGCCCGCGGGCAGGTCGAGGATGTCGACCGCCGCGTTGAGCATCGCGCCCACCACGAGGCCGCAGATCATCTCGAGCGTCGGCGTCGAGAGCGCCGGCATCACGCGCAGCCGGCGCAGATCCTCGGCCATCTCGTGCGCGAAGTGGCGCACCTCGTTGCGGATCGCGCTGCGGATCGACGTGGGCCCGCCGCCGCGCTCGCTCACGATGAAGCGGAACTCGCGCGGATGCTCCTCGACGTAGCGCGTGTAGATGCGCACCGAGCGCCGGATCATGTCCGTGTTCGGCACGCCGCCGCGGCGCGCCTCGCGGAGCAGTCGCCGCAGCGTCATGCCGGCTTCGTCGACCAGCGACAGCCCGAGCTCCTCGAGGTCGCGGAAGTGGCGGTAGAACGCGGTCGGCACGATCCCGGCGCGGCGCGCGATCTCGCGCAGCCCGAGGCTCGCGAAGCTCCGCCCCTCGCCCATGAGCGCGAGCGCGGCGTCGAGAAGCGCCTGCCGGGTGCGCCGCTTGCGCTCCGTCCGGCGCGTCGGCACGGGCCGCACCGCCATGCGGCTCGCCTGCTTCACGGCAGCCTCGACAGCCGCCTTGCGATCAGCGTGAACATCCGTCCACATTGATAGCTCCCCGGCGCCGCCGTTTCCAGCGCGATCGTGCACGGACGACCGGGCATTGACGCCGCCCTGGGCTCAGTGTACGAGTGTTCACCTGAATGGAGGTCTGGCGCCGAGCGGTGGCCGTGGGGCGTCGGGCGCTCGCAAGCCCGTGGCTGCGGCCGCTGAACGACGCCGATGCGCTCGACGATCTCCTCGCGCTCGCGAATCCTCTCTGGTCGGTCCGCGCGCGGCGGGCCCGGGTGGTCCGCGTGATCGACGAGACGCCCGATGCGCGCACCTTCGTCCTCCGGCCGAACCGGCGCTGGGGCGGCTTCGTCGCCGGGCAGCACGTCTGCGTGGCGATCGAGATCGACGGCGTCCGCCACGAGCGGGCCTACAGCCTCTCCTCCCGCCCCGGCGAGCCCACGATCGCCGTGACCGTCAAGCGCCAGCCGGGCGGCCGGGTATCGAACTTCCTCCACGACGCCGTCCGGCCCGGGCACGTCCTCGCGCTCAGCCGCGCCGCGGGCCGGTTCGTCGTGCCCGACCCCCCACCGACCCGGCTCCTGATGCTGTCGGCGGGCAGCGGGATCACGCCGGTCAGATCCATCCTCCGCGACCTCCACGCGCGGCGCCGTGCGACCGACGTCGTCCTCGTCCACTCCTGCCGCACCCCACAGGACGCGATCTTCCGCGACGAGCTGGCCGCGCTCGCGCGCGCATGGCCCGCGCTGCGGCTCGAATTCGTGTTCACGGCCGAGGCGGGGCGGCTCGATCGCGGGCGCCTCGCCCGGCTCGTGCCCGACTGGGCCGCGCGCACGACCTTTCTCTGCGGGCCGGTGGCGTTCATGGAGATGGTGCGGGAGATGTGGCGCGAGGCCGGCGCCGAGGGGCGCCTGCGCTCGGAGTCGTTCACGGGACCCGCGCCGGCGGGCAACCCGGCCGCGCTCGCGACCGCCACCGTCACGTGCGTGCGCTCGGGCGCCGTGTTCGCGGCCGCCCCCAATCGCCCGCTCCTCGTCGAGGCCGAGCGCAGCGGCCTCCGTCCACGGCACGGGTGCCGGATGGGCATCTGTCACACGTGTCTCTGCCGCAAGGTGAGCGGCACGGTCGAGAACCTCGTGACCGGCGCCGTCTCGTCCGCGCCGGACACCATGATCCAGCTCTGCATCTGCGCGGCCCGCTCGGATCTCACCCTGGCGCTCTGACGCCCTATCCCGAAAGGAGACTCATGACCAGCACGGCTCTTCCGCTCCCCCGCTCCGCTGCCCAGGCAATCGAGGCCGAGCTCGATCGTCTGCGCGCGGAGATCGTCGCCGATCTCGGCGCCCCCGACGCCGCGCACATTCGCCGGATGATCCGCTTGGCCAGGCTCAGCGCCCTCGCCGGCCGCACGCTCCTCATGCTCGGCGTGGATCCGCTCACCTGGGGGGTCGGCGTCACGGCGCTCGCGACCGCGAAGATCCTCGAGAACATGGAGATCGGCCACAACGTCATGCACGGGCAGTACGACTGGATGAACGACCCCGTGCTCTGCTCGCAGACCTACGAGTGGGACAACGTCTGCGACGGCGAGCAGTGGCGTCACTCGCACAACGTCGTCCACCACACGCACACGAACATCCTCGGGCGGGATCGCGACGTCGGCTACGGCTTCCTGCGGGTGAGCGATGCACAGCCCTGGCGGCCGCACCATCTCTTCCAGCCGGCGGCGAGCGTCCTCCTCGCGCTCCTCTTCGAGTGGGGCGTCGGCCTCCACGACCTCGAGCTGGACGAGTGGCTGCGCGGCCGCCGCAGCAGCGCCGAGGTCGGGGCGCGCCTCAAGCCCTTCCTCCGCAAGGCGGCCCGCCAGGTCTTCAAGGACTACGTCCTCTTTCCCGCGCTCGCGCTCGGCAACGCGCCGCGGGTGCTCGCCGGCAACCTCGCGGCGAACCTCGTGCGCAACCTCTGGGCGTACGTCGTGATCTTCTGCGGGCATTTCCCCGACGGCGCGCGGACGTTCACGACCGAGGAGACGCGCGAGGAGACGCGGGGCGACTGGTACGTCCGGCAGATCCTCGGCTCCTGCAACATCGAGGGCGGCACGGTGCTCCACGTCCTCTCGGGGCACTTGAGCCATCAGATCGAGCACCACCTCTTTCCGGACCTGCCCGCGCACCGCTACCCCGAGATCGCCCCGCGCGTGCGCGCGCTCTGCGCCCGCTACGGCCTCCCGTACAACACCGGCACGCTCTGGGGACAGTTTGCGACCGTCGTGCGGCGGCTCGTGCGGCTTGCGCTGCCGGTCGCTCCGCGACCGGCGTTCGCGTAGGGCTTGCATCGCGCACGGCATGAGCGGATAAGGGTCCTGTCCGCTTGTTTGTGTGCGATCCGCTCCGTCGCCTTTCCGACGATCTCGGCATCACGCTCAGGCAACCGCGACAAAATCACAGGCGCCCCACAGCGGGGCAGGAGAATGCCATGGGCAAGAAGATCTTCGTCGGAAACCTGTCGTTCGACACCACCAGTGCGGACCTCGAGACGCTCTTCTCGGAGCACGGGACGTGCGAATCGGCGACCGTCGTCACGGACCGCGACACGGGCCGCTCGCGCGGCTTCGGCTTCGTCGAGATGAGCTCGGCGGGCGAGGCCGACAAGGCGATCTCGGCGCTGAACGGCCGGGACCTCGCCGGCCGCCAGATCAACGTGAGCGAGGCGCGGCCGCGCGAGGGCGGGGCCGGCGGACGGCCCCGGAACGGCGGCGGACGCCGCTACTGATCCCGGGCGCCCGGAGCGCCCGCCGACACTCCCCGCGGCGTAGCAGAGGGCAAGTCTTGCCTTCTTGCTCATGCACCAGCGGCTGTGGTAGCGCAGACGCGCGGTGCCTCGCGGGGAGCAAGTCGCACGCTTCTATTCGCTGGTGATGGACCTCGCGGCGGCGCGCCACGGCGTGCCCGCCGCGGTCCTCGCCCGCCGGCACGGGCTGCGCCTGCGCACGGTCTACCGCGACCTGCACGCGCTCGAGCAGGCGGGCTTCCCGCTCGCCCGCGGCGAGGGCGCGCGCTGGAAGCTCGTCGACGGGTGGCAGCGCCGCCTCCCCTTTCCGCTGCGCGCGGGCGAGCTGCTCGCCCTGCACGTGGCCGCGCGGCTCATGGCCCCGCTGCGCGGCACGCCGCTCGCCCGCGACTTCCACGCGCTCTTCGCGCGTCTGGCCGGCCCGGACGGCAACCGGCCGCCGGGACAGGGCGAGCTGTTTCCCCGCTACCGACAGCTCCTCGCGACGCGCTCGGCGCTCGCCATCGACTACACGGCGCACGAGGCGGTGCTCGAGCGCCTCTGCCGCGCCTGCGAGACGCGGACCACGGTGCGCGCGGCGTACTGGGTCGAGAGCCGCGGCGAGATGACCCACCGCCGCATCGACCCGTACTGCCTCTACTACGATCCCCAGCTCGAGGCGCTCTACGTCTTCGCCTGGTGCCACCTGCGCGCGGCGATGCGCACCTTCGCGGTGCACCGGTTCCGGCAGGTGACCCTCACCGAGCAGCGCTTCGCGGTCCCGGCGGACTTCAGCGCCGAGGGGTATCTCCGGGGCGCGTTCCGCCTCTGGCGGGGCGAGAACGCGGTGCGGGTGCGGCTCCGCCTCGATCGGGAGGTCGCGGGCTGGGTCACCGAGCGGCGCTGGCACGCGAGCCAGAAGACGCGGCGCCTGCCCGGCGGGCGGGCGGAGCTCGAGATCACCGTGGACGGCACGCGGGAGGTCGAGCGCTTCATCCTCGGGCTCGGGGCGGCGTGCGAGGTCCTCGAGCCCGTCTGGCTGCGGGAGCGCATCGCGCGCGAGCACCGGCGCGCCGCCGGCCTCGCCCGCGGCGGACCGAAACGTTCTGTGACCTCGGATGACACGGCGCTGAGGCATCGTCGGGCGCGATGACGGAGGTGATCGCAGCCGGCTTGGGCTTCGGGCTCGGCGCGTTCGTCGTGTGGCTCTGGTCGGCGGACCGAATCCGCGAGACCGAGGCGCTGGCCGCGGAACGGCTCGCGGCTGCGGAGCGGCTCGGCGCGGAGAAGCTCGCGCTGCTCGAGGACGCCCGCGCGAAGCTCGCCGACACGTTCAAGGCGCTCTCCGCCGACGCGCTCCGGGCGGCGAACGAGTCGCTCGTCCAGCTCGCCCAGGAGAAGCTCGGGCGCTTCCAGGAGGGCGCGAAGGCCGATCTCGAGGCGCGCGAAAAGGCGATCGCGGGCCTCGCGCAGCCGATCCGCGAGCGGCTCGAGCAGTTCGACGGCAAGCTCGACGAGCTCGAGAAGAGCCGCGTCGGCGCCTACCGCGCGCTCGCCCAGTCCGTCGAGGATCTGCTGAAGGTCCACCTCCCCCAGCTCCACCGCGAGACCGCGAGCCTCGTCCAGGCGCTGCGCCAGCCCCAGACTCGCGGCCGCTGGGGCGAGACGCAGCTCCGGCGGGTCGTCGAGCTGGCCGGCATGCTCGATCACTGCGACTTCGACGAGCAGGTGACGCAGACGACCGACAGCGGGCGGCTCCGTCCCGACATGATCGTGCACCTCCCCGGCGGCCGGCAGGTGGTGATCGACGTGAAGGTGCCGCTCGATGCGTATCTCGCTGCGGTCGAGGCGCCGGACGAGGAGACGCGCCAACGCCGGCTCGTCCAGCACGCACGCCAGGTGCGCGCGCACGTCGACGCGCTCTCCGGCCGCGCCTACTGCGCGCAGTTCGACCCCACGCCGGAGTTCGTCGTGCTCTTCGTTCCGGGCGAGGCGTTCTTCTCGGCCGCGCTCACCGAGGATCCGACCCTCATCGACTACGCCGCCCAGAACCGGGTCATCCTCGCGAGCCCGACGACGCTGATCGCGCTCTTGAAGGCCGTCGCCTACGGCTGGCGGCAGGAGGCGCTCGCGAAGAACGCCGCCGAGGTGGCGGCGCTCGGCAAAGAGCTCTACGAGCGCATCGGCAAGCTCGCCGAGCACTGGAGCCGGCTCGGCGAGCGGATCGGTCAGGCGGTCGACGCGTACAACGGCGCCGTCGGCACGCTCGAGTCGCGCGTGCTCCCGGCGGCGCGGCGGTTCCGGGAGCTCGGCGCGGTGGGCGACGGGCGGGAGATCGAACGGGTCGAGCCGGTGACGAAGGGGGTGCGGGGCGTGGTGGCGGAGGACCTGGGCGGCGGGAGGTCGGAGGATTAGGGGGCCGTGGCTCGGCGAGCTCGTCGGAGCGGACGACACTCGGCATGCTCGCCGCAAAAGCCCTTGGATGTGCTGGATGCTCGCTCTGCGTCGTTGTAGGGAGCTTCTCATGAAAACTCGTCCCTTTCTGCTCCATGCTCTCTCCCCTCTCCACGCAGGCACCGGCCAGGCTGCGGGTGTCGTCGACCTGCCAACGGCGCGGTATCGAGGACGAGTAGTGCATGAAGTACCCCAACCGTCTCCGGTCCAAGGAGGACATCGATCGCGACCTGGCGGAGGAGCGTGCGAGCTGGGGAGGCGGGGGCGCAACGCTGCGAGACGATGCCTGGGCGCAGGTGGGCTACTGCGCCCGTCTTGAAGATCACCTCGCGGATGCGCGGTGTGAGGTCAAGAAATTGTGCGATCCCTAGGCCTTAAGAGACCTCGAGCGTACTGCAGTGAGTGACTCGGGCACATCCCGGAGGGCCACTGGAGGGAAAAAAGTTCGTCCTCACGGGGCACGGCTGGACGGGTTTCGGCGCCGATCTGCTCGGGCCGTGGCGCCCGCAAGAAAGCGGCGACGCGGGAGCCATCCCCGACGACGAGCCGTCGCCGTTTTGGTCCATTTGCCTTGGCGTATCTGGAGGCGCCCGTCTGCATCGCCGACTGGCGCGCGAGCGAGACGCCGAGCCAGGGTGTCGAGCCGAGCGAGGTGCGCGACGACAATTGTCCGATCGGCCTGAGGACGGTGTCATGAGTGGATCTACTGTTCACCGAGTCCACATCGAGTTCCTGCGCGTTCAGGCATGGCTCTTTGCCGTTCCGCGGCTGCGGGCGATGGTCGGCGCCAACGCGCTCCTCGGTGAGGTCTTGCGGGTCGAGCTTCCCGAGCTCGCGCGTGAAATGGGCCGCGGTTGGTCGCTTAATTCGGTGCAAGGGCAATCCTGCGCTGACCAGAACGACCCGCTGTCCAACCACGACGATCCAGCGGCCGACGCGCAGGACGGTATTCTCGCCCGCGATGGCGGGCATTTCGAGGCGCAGTTCAAAAGCGGCGCCAAGGCGTTCGCCGAGGCGGCCGGGCAGCTCTTGCGAACGCGCCTTCCGGACCTGCGCTTTCGCATCTCCATCGATGGCGAAACGCGCACCCGGACCGGCGCTCATCTCTCGACCGAGCTGCCGGTGCTCACGCCGTGTGAGTGGACCGGGCGCGGGCTCGCGTCGACCATCATCAAGCAGGGCGACGAGCGCCCGGCCGTCTCGCTCGACGTCGAAGCGCGCCACGACGCCGCCAAGCGCACCGAAGATGGCACCGCCAAGGACCTTGCCAGCCTGCTCAGCGCCAAGACACGGCTCGCAAAACTCGAAAGGCCTTCCGAGTTAAAAGAACTTGTCGGCAAAGGCTACCTCGCGCTCGTCCACGCCGACGGCAACGGCGTCGGCAGCGGCGCGGGCAAGAGCGACGGCGAGCGCGCCGCCTTCTTCCACAGGAACCGCGTCTTGCTTCGGCGCGCGGTCAAAAAGGCCATCGACGCGCACTGCCCCGACACCGGCCGCGCGCCGCTCATCCCGCTGATGCTCGGCGGCGACGACCTTTTGCTCCTCTGCCGCGCCGAGATCGCGCTGCCGTTCGTCGTCACACTCTGCCAGGAGCTCGATGAGCTTCAGAAGGGGAGCAACAGCTTCAAGCTGACGCTCGGTATCGGCGTGGTCATCGCCAAGCGCACCATCCCCATCCATCGGCTCCACGAGGTCGTCGAGCAGCTCGCCGGATCGGCGAAGCGACGCTTCCGCGGTCTGAAGGATGCCGGTGAAAAGAGCCGCTCCGTCGTGGACTGGGCTGTCTACAGCACCGCATGGGTGGATGACCCAGACGTTGTCCGCCGGCGCGACTGGCTGCGCGGCAGGGAGGGCGAGCTGCGCGTGCTCTCGCAGCGCCCCGTCGATGTGTTGGGTCAAGGGCTCGACTCGCTGCAAGGGCTCGTACGCGGGGCCGAGCAGCTCACGAGCGCACCGCGCTCGCAGCTTCGCTACCTCGTCGACCAGCTTCCGCGAGGTCGCGCGCTCTCGGAGCTGGCCTTCGCCGAGCTCCCGCAGAAAGCGAAGCAGCCGCTCGCCCAAGCGGGTGTCGGCGAGGTTTGGCGAAGGGCGGGCGACGCGTGGACCACTGCCTTGCTCGATCTCGTCGAGATCGCCGAGATCGGTCACCTCGGTCGCCAGAGCGAGCGCGCTGACACCGAGCAAGAGGCCAACCATGTCTGAACCGTGGATTCGCCAGACGCTCACCGCCGAGTTCCTCTCGGACGCGCACCTCGGCTCGGGCTCGGGCAGCGGCGGCATCGACGCCCTCGTGGCGCGCGATCGGCACGACCGCCCCGTGATTTGGGCCTCGCACGTCGAGGGCGTGCTGCGCGACGCCGCGCGCAGGCTGCGTGGCGACGAAGAGGCCGGGAACTTCTTCGGCCGCGCCGGTGGCGCGCAGCAGCGCGCCGTGTTCACGTCGCTCTACGCGAAGAACAACCCCGAGAGCCACATCTGGCGGTCGACGGCCCGCGAGGCGTTCGACAACCGAGCGCCGAAGGACGACACGCTGCGGGCCATCGAGTACGTGCCCAAGGGCACGAGGCTCGCCGGCGAGGTGGAGCTGCCCAAAAGCCAGCTTCACACGCTGAAGCGGCTCGTGCAGGAGGTCGACGCGCTCGGTGGGGGACGCTCGACGGGCGCGGGGCGGGTGAAGCTCACGCTGTCCGAGGTGTCGCGCACGTCGCGGACGGTCGGGGCGCCGACGGGCCGCCTCGTGTTGCTCCTCAAGAACCGCGATCCGCTGTGCATCACGGCCACGGCGACGCCTGACAACCTGATCCCGAGCCTCGCCTTCGTGCCCGGCCGCGCGCTGCTCGGTGCGATCGCCGCGTGGCTCATCGCCGAGGGGCATCGCGATACGTCCGCGCTGCTCACGTCGGGCAAGCTTTCGGTGAGCGACGCGTTGCCGCTGCCGCACGCATCCGCGAAGCTCGATGGCGTGGAGGTATTGCCCGCGCCGCTCACGCTCCAGAGCGAGAAGCCGAAAGGTGCGGCCGGGGACTTGCCCTGGTGGGTGCAGCCGATGGCGCCGACGAAGCGGCTCGATGCCTGGGCTGCCACGGAGAAGCTCAAGCGTCCCGAGGACGACCTGTTCGTCTACCGCGAGAACGCGAGCTCGGCGTGGACCACGTTCCGCCCCGCCCGCCGCGTGCGCCTTCGCAACGGGCGGCCCGATCCCCAGCAGGCCGACGCCTCGCTCTTCGCCATCGAGCAGATCGCCGAGGAGACGCACTTTCTCGCGGAGCTTCACGGCCCGCCGGACGAGATGAAGAAGCTTGCGGAGAAGCTCGGGCCCGTACTGGAAGGGCAACGCTGGCTGCGCGTGGGGCGCGCTGGGGCGCCCGTGGAGGTGGTGCAACTCGCGTGGCTCGGCCCCGCGCCCGCGACGAAGATGGAAACCAGGGCGCTCATGATCCTCACCTCCGACTTGCTCGTGCGCGACGAGTATCTGCGCTGGCGCACCGCGCTGGACGAGGCCGCCATCAAGGATCTGCTCGGTGACGACATCCAGCTCGGCAAGTCGATGCAGGAGAGCGTCATGGTCCACGGTTTCAACGGCACCTCGCGCCTGTGGCGGATGCCTGCGGCGGCGATTCGGCGCGGCTCGGTGTTCGAGATCTCGGGCAGGGGTGTGGCCAGGCTCGCCGAGCGTGCCGCCAACAACCAGTGGCTTGGCGAGCGGACGCACGAGGGCTTCGGGCGCTTCCGGATCGATACCTCGCTGCCGGGCGCGACGACCGAGAATGCTCAGAGCACCGCGCCGAGGCCACTCGCCGACGCCGAGGAAGAAGCCGTCGCCGCGACGACGCAAACGTGGCTTGAGGAGCATCAGTCGCTGGCGACGTCCGGTCGTGGCCAGGATCGCACGCCGAGCCTGGCGCAGTGGCTCGATCTCGTCGGTGAGCTTGAGGCGAATCGGCAGGACGCGCTCTCGAGCCGCATCAACCCCACGACGGTGGGAGGCAAGAGCTGGAAGCACAAGGACGCGAAGGCGATCCTGGACAAGCTGAGCAGAGTCGCGACGTCGGAGCGAAAACGGTATGCGCGCCTCTTCGTGCGCTGGCTGCGGGCGGAGATGCGCGAGGGGGCACGATGAACAACGGTTGGCTCAAAAGCGCTCTCGGCCAAGAGCCATTTCCGTGGCAGAGCGAGCTACTCCAACGCTTTGATAGAGGCGAAGTCCCCACATCCCTCGACATCCCGACCGGCCTCGGGAAAACCGCCGTCATGGCTGTGTGGCTCGTTGCTCGGGCCGAGAAAGCCTCACTGCCCCGTCGACTCGTGTACGTCGTCGATCGCCGGGCGGTCGTGGATCAGGCGACCGAGGTTGCCGAACGCCTGCGCGACTGGGTGAAGAAAGACCAAACAGTTGCCGGCGCGCTCGGCCTTGGCAATAGCCTCCTGCCCATCTCGACGCTGCGCGGCCAGTACGTCGACAACCGCGAGTGGCTCGAGGACCCCGCCGCGCCGGCGATCATCGTGGGCACAGTGGACATCATCGGCTCGCGGCTTCTCTTCGAGGGATACGGCGTGTCGCGGAAGATGCGGCCGTACCATGCCGGGCTGATCGGGGCGGACGCACTGGTCGTGCTTGACGAAGCCCACCTCGTGCCACCATTCGAGCACCTGCTGCGCACGATCGCGACCGACTCAAGCTTGCGCCCAGCAGGTACGTTTGTGCCGCCGTTTCATGTTCTCGCGCTCTCGGCAACGGGACGTACGCGAGATGGCAATTTGGTTGGGCTGACCGAGGAAGACTTCAAGCACGACATCGTTAAGAGGCGACTGAATGCGAAGAAGTCGCTCCAGATCAAGTCGCTCGAGGAGAACACCAAGCTGGAGGACGCGCTTGCAAAGGACGCCTGGGCGCTCACCGACGAAGGCACGAAGCCAGCGCGTGTCCTCGTCTACTCCGACAGCCGGGAGGTCGCGCAGAAAGCCAAGGAAGCCGTCGAAAAGCTCGCGAAGGGTGACAAGAACGCGGGCAAGTCTGCAGTGAAGATCGAGACCGAACTTTTCGTGGGTGGCAGGCGCGTGTTCGAGCGCGAAGGGGCGAAGGATCGGCTGAAAAGCCTGGGGTTCATCGCCGGGAGCGAGGTTGAGCGTAACAGCCCAGTGTTCCTATTCGCCACGTCCGCTGGCGAAGTCGGCGTCGATCTCGATGCGGACCACATGGTTTGCGACCTCGTTGCCTGGGAGCGGATGGTGCAGCGTCTCGGACGCGTGAACCGGCGCGGTGACGGCGAGGCGACCGTCGTCGTGATTCTGAAATCGGACCCGAAGAACATCGAGGAGCTGCTTGCGAAGAGCGCGGACGACCTGTCGAGCAAAGACCGCAGGATTGTCGACGAAGTCAGGAATAGGAGGGCGGTGCGGCGGGCTCTTGAGCAACTTCCGAATAATGACCACAAAGTGTTCGATGCGAGTCCCGGTGCCTTGCACAATCTCAAGAAGCGAGCTGCGAGCGAGACGGCCTTACAGGAGACTCTCAACGACGCCACCACGCCCGAGCCGCTCCGACCCGCACTGACGCGTCCACTCGTTGAAGCCTGGGCCATGACCTCGCTGGAGAAGCACCCCGGGCGGCCAGCGATCCAGCCCTGGCTGCGAGGCTGGATTGAAAATGACCCGCCACAGACGGCGGTCGTCTGGCGGACGCATCTCCCCGTGCGCCCGGTCGGCGCGGGGCCGAGCAAGAAGGAGATCGAGGCGTTCTTCGAGGCCGCACCGCCGCACACGAGCGAGATCCTCGAGACCGAGACGTTCCGGGTCGTCAAATGGATCGCCGCCCGCGCGAAGAGCCTCCGCAAGCAGCAAGCGGAGGCGCAGCGGGACACGGGGACGGGCGGCGGGTCTCTCCCTTCTGGACAGGACATCGTGGCGTTCGTTCTCGACCCCGATGGTGGGCTGCGGAAATCGCTGACTCTCAGGGCGATTGAAGCGCCCGACGACGAGAAAGGCGGGACGAAGCTCGATGAGCTGCTCGCGGGCGCCACGCTGATCCTCGACGCGCGGCTTGCGGGACTGAACGACGGGCTCCTGGACGACAAGGCATCCAGCGTGCCCCGGACCGCCGACGACGGCCAACCTTGGCTCGGCGAGGGTGCCGTTGGCTTCCGAGTGCGGAGCGTCGAGGCCTCTACGGCGGCCCAGCGAGACACTAACTGGCGTGAGCGCTTTCGCTTCGCGTCGGAAGTCACGCAGGATGGCGAGGCGACGCGCTGGCTCATCGTGGACAAATGGCGCGACGATGCCGCAACCGAGGAGGACCGCTCGGCGGCCAATCCGCAGCTTTTGGATGAACATCAATGTTGGACCGAACACCGCGCTCGCACCCTGGCGCAAGCCCTTGGCCTGGATCAGCGGAGCGAGGAGCTTTTGGCACTGGCGGCTCGCCTGCACGACGAAGGCAAGCGTGCCACGCGCTGGCAGCGCGCGTTCAACGCGCCAACGGACGGCGTGTACGCAAAGACCGAAGGTCCGATCAACTATCGCCTGCTCGACGGCTACCGGCACGAACTCGGCTCGCTCCTGCACGTCGAGAACGACGAACGCATCCGGAACCTTTCCGACGAAGACCGCGATCTTGTCCTGCACCTCATCGCCGCGCACCATGGCTTCGCGCGGCCGGTGACCGGCACGAGCGGCTGCGAAGATAAGCCGCCTTCAGCACTGGAACAAAAGGCTGCCGAAATCGCCCTGCGCTTTGCCCGCCTGCAAGCCCGCTGGGGTCCGTGGGGGCTCGCGTGGTGGGAGGCGCTCCTGCGTGCGGCCGATCAGCAGGCCTCGCGCGAAAACGACGCTCGGGCCGGCAATGGCGGAGGTGTGTGATGGCACAGGCCTCGATCCCCGTCGATCTCTTCAACCCGGGGCACGTCTTCGCCTGCCTGGGCTTTCTCGAGGCGGCAAACGTTCTGCTCGGACAAGCCGAGGGCAGGTTTGACTGGACTGACGACGCGAACCCGCGCTTTGAACTCCGTGTCGATCCGAATGCGAATCCGTTTCACAGCGTACTCGCTTTCCTCAACGACGCGCAGCCGCGACGCCTTGTGCCGGAGGGTTACACCGACTCGGCGACAGCAGATGGACCGCTGTGCCCGCTCAGAACGTTTCCAGCAGCCCAGGTGGACCCGCTGACACTGCCTATTCGGCTTGCGCACGACGGCCGCTTTTTAGACCTCACACATTGGTGCGACGGGTCTTCGCGAAACCGGTTCAAGCTTTTCGCCGGTCAACAGCGAAGTGCTGCGATTGTCCAGCAGATGCTCGAGGCGTTTCGCAAACTCTGGCGCCAGCGCCAGAACGCTGTGATCCAAGACCCCTTCGGCCGGACCGTGCCGCTCGGGGGCAGCAGCTTCAAGTTCGACGCACGCAAGGCGTGGACGGCGATCGACGCGGGGTACTCCCCAGACGAACAGGGAAACACCGTCGAAGCCTCACCCCTCGTCGAAATCCTTGCGGCTCTTGGTCTCGAGCATGCGCGCCCCGACGAGTTCGAAACCCGAGAAGTGCGTTACGGCGTGTGGAAGGACTTCTTGCCGCCGGTGCTGGCGCGCGCGGCGCTCGGAGGTGTTCGCGTGGGCGTTCCGATGCGGATCTTCTGCTTCACGCTGGACCTGGCCGGAAAGAACAAGGTCGTGACCTTTGCCCAAGAGGAGATAGCTGTATGAGCGAGAAGCCAATCGAAGTGACCGAAGTGACCCACAAGATGCTGGACGATTGGGCCACCAAATCCAATGGCCCTGTGGCGCTGCGCCTGAAACAGAAGCTTCTGCCCGTCGAGGAGAGCGGGATCATCTTCCCCCCGACCTACGCCGACATCGGCTACAACATCGACACGCTCTCCGACGGCACGCGCGTGGCGACGATCGACAGCGTCGGCTCGCAGGCGAACCGGATGGAGCCAATCTTCAAGTCGGAGTCGCAGAAGCCAGAGGACTGGCTCGTTCCACAGATCGAGATCGTGCTCCCCAGGAAGGAGAAATGCAACGAGTGCGATGGGTGCAAAGACAACAAGAGGTGCAAGCAGCCGCGTGACGTTGTCATCACGCGCTCGCTGCTCGACCTGGCGCACCGTGCCGCCGACGCGGTCGTGCAGTCCTCACCGTCTCTTCTGAAGCTCGTGAAACCCGCCTTCGAGGCGCTCCAGCGGGGAGACGCGGGACCGCTCTGTGTCCTCGCGCCGACGTCGCTCGTGTTCGGGGTCTGGGACTCGCGCGGCGACACCGGCGAGAAGCGCCCGCGGCTCGTGCGCTCGATCATCCGCGCCTGGGACGTCGAGCCGCTGCACGCGGCGGCACAGTTCAACTCGGTCTGGAAGCTGCTCGACGATCACCAGCAAGAGGAACTCGAGAAGGAGTCCAAGGCGAAGAAAACCGACCTCTCGGAGAAGGGCCTGAAGGATGCGCCCGCGACCTTCCGCAAGACCAAGGTGCAGCAGTATGTCAACGGCTCGCTGAACCCGGAGGCGAGAGTTCTGGGCGGCGTCCTCGTGAGGGGCCGGATCGAGCGCGAGGTGACGGTGAACCTTGTCGCGCTCCGCGGGCTGCGGGGCGCAGACGACGGCGAGACAGACGCGATCCGGAAGTACCTGCTCGGCCTCTCGCTCATGGCCGCGACCGCGGACATCGAGCTGTTCCTCCGTGAAGGCTGCTTGCTGCGCTACGCCGAGAACGGCGACGCGTGGTACCAGGTGCCCCGCCGGGGCGAGCCGACGGCAGTCGTCTTGACCGCAAAGACGGCCGAGAACTACGCGAAGGACGCAGCCAAGCACTTCCGTTCGAAGTGGCCCAAGGACACTGAGCTCAAGCACGAGTTCAACCTCGCCGAGGCGAAGAAGCTGCTCGCGAAGAAGACCGCGGAGGAGGAGTCCGCGAAGGCGGAGTAGACCGCGATGAGCGCACTGGTCCTCCACGTTCGCCTGCACGACGGCCGCTACCACGGCGAGGGCGACTGGCCGCCTTCGCCCGCGCGCCTGTTCCAGGCGTTGGTCGCAGGTGGCGGTCTCGCTGGCCCGCTCGGAAATGGCGAGCGAGAAGCGCTCCGGTGGCTCGAGAAGCAAGGGGCCCCCATCATCGCGGCGCCGCGCCCCTGGCAGCCACGCCGGGGAGTCCTCTTCTACATGCCAAACAACGACAGCGATCGGATCGAAGGCGACCCGCTTCGGATGGCGAAGATCCGGACCGCCACGAAGGTGTTCCGCCCTTACTTTTTCGACGCGGAGGTCCCGTTCGTCTACGCGTGGCCTCTCGCAGCGGCAGCAAGCGATGAAGACCATGCGACGGCGGTCTGCTCGCTCGCCGAGCGCCTTTATCAGCTCGGGCGAGGCCTCGACATGGCTTGGGGCTGGGGCGAAGTGATCGACGATCATCGACTCGACGAACTCCTGACCTCGCACCCTGGCCGCGTCTTCCGTCCTTCGGCCGGAAAAAGCGCGACCATGCTGCCCGCGCCGTGCTCAGGTTCTCTGGAGAGTATTGAGAAGCGCTTTCGCGCGTACGGCGAACGCTTCCGGTACGTGAAGGAGGGGCGTGCCGTCAAAGTGGTCTTTCGCAAACCACCGCGACCCCATTTCAAGAATGCAGCCTATGACAGCCCGCCTGCCCGCGCGCTCTACGAGCTTCGGCAAGTCGGTCGTGATGCGGCCTTCGCGCCGTGGCCTTTGACGCGTGTCTCAGGCCTCGTCGTCCGGCTTCGCGACGGCGCCGTCGACCGGCTCAAGCGCGCGCTGCATCAGCGCACGGCCGAGATCGAGCGCGTGCTCGTGGGCCGCAAGCCCGACGGTACGAACAACGGACCGCCCGAGGATCGGGTGCGGATCATTCCACTGCCGTCCATTGGTCATTTCCACGCCGACCGTGAGATTCGGCGCGTGCTGGTCGAGGTTCCGGCCACGTGTCCGCTGCGAGCCGACGATGTGTGCTGGGCTTTCTCTGGCCTGGATGTCGTGGACGAGGAGACGGGAGAAGTGCTTGCGGTCTTGACACGGTCCGACGACAACGAGTTTCTGCGGCACTACGGAATTGAAAACGAGACCCGCTGCCACCTTTGGCGCACGGTGACTCCGGCTGCGTTACCGGAAGGCGCCCGGCGCCGCCGGATCGACCCGGCCCACAAGCGCGCGGAGGCGAAACGAGGCGTCGAGCGCGCCCGAGAGCAGGCAGGCGCCGCCGCTGCCGTATGCCAGGCATTACGGCATGCCGGGGTCGATGCCGTGATAAAGACAATTCGTCTCCAGCGCGAGCCATTCGAGGGGAATGGCTGTCGCGTCGAGCCGTTCGCCGACGGAACACGCTTCCAGAAGGAGCGCCTCTGGCACATCGAGATTGCGCTCGGGGTACCGGTCGAGGGCCCGCTCATCCTCGGTGATGGGCGCTTTCTCGGGCTCGGGCTGATGGCGCCGGCAAGAGACGTCGTCCCGGGAACGCACGCGTTCGAGATCACCGCGGGCCTCGTCGGCCAGCCCGAGCCGGTCGATGTTGCACGGGCGCTGCGCCGCGCGGTCATGGCCAGAGTGCAGGCCACCATCGGCGCAGATAAGCCGCTCGCACCGTTCTTCAGCGGTCACGCGGAGGACGGCGCTCCGATCCGCGGCTCTGAAGCGTCGCACCTCTCGTTCGCTTTCGAGCCGGAGTCGCGACGGTTGCTCATCCTCGCTCCTCACGTCGTCGAGCGGCGCGCTGCGACGTCTCAAGAGCTCGGCCACCTCCGCATTCTCGACGCCGCGCTCGAAGGGTTCTGCGAGCTGCGCGCGGGGCACGCTGGGATCTTCTCGCTTTCTCCTGCTGACATCGGAGAACGCGAAGACTCGCTCCTAGGGCGTTCGCGCAAATGGAAGACGGTGACGCCATACGTCGTCACGCGCCATGCGAAATGCGGCACAGCAGCGCAGGCAGTCGAGGTCGACGTCCGCGCGGAGTGCCGTCGCCTTGGATTGCCGCCGCCCGAAGTGGAGTCGAGCAACGTTCATGGCGTTCCCGAGGTCGGGCTCACGGCGACCGTAACGCTGCGATTCAATCGGCACGTTGAGGGACCACTGCTGCTGGGGAGAACTCGATATCTCGGGGGAGGTCTCTTTGCGCCTGTCTTCGATCCTCCGGCAGCCGTGGCCGCGACCGCCCGGATGGAATAACCATGACCACCCGACTCACCCTCTTTACCGCCACGCTCGTCCAGGACTCGGCGCTCTCCGTCTCTGGCCTCGATCGCGAGGCCAGCGCCGATCAGCCCTTCGCGCTCGTCGATGGCGTGCCCACGCTGGTCGGGCGCGGGATCAAGGGCGCGGCCGTGGCGATGGCCCGCCGCTTTTTCGACCCGTTGCCGCGCGCCGTCTCCGACGACATCCAGCACGGCGCGCTGCGCCGCTCGGCATGGGAGTTCGCCGACGCGACGACGACGGGGGGTCCGCGCCTTCGCGCCGGCGTCGGGATTCGCCACAAGACCGGCGCGCGCGCGGGCAGCGTGCTCTACGACCGCGAGGTCATTCCCGCGGGTACGAAGTGGCCGCTCTGCTTCCGCGTCGATCGTTCGTATGCGCTCAATGACGATGAGTTCGCGGAGGCCGAGGGCATTCTCGGCTACGTGCTGGCAGAGCACTGGGCAAAGGGGCGCTGCTGGCTCGGGGGCGGCGTGGCGCGCGGCCTGGGCTGGTGCCACGTCGAGGACCTCAAGGCGTATCGGCTCGACGGCGCGGCGTACGAGGCGTGGGTGACGTCGGGTCGCGCCAGCCTGCCGGCGCCGCTCGAGCAGGTCCCCACGGTGTCGCCGACGCGCTCGTGGTGCTTCCGCACGCTCGACGTGGACGTCTCGTTCGGTGAGTACAAACCGGAGCCCGGCGAGGCGCCGTGGGGGCTCGACATGTTCGCGGTCGGTCCGCACGAGACCGAGCGCGCCCTGCAACCGACGGGTGACGGCCTGTGGGCCAGGCCTTCGTGGGCAGCGAACGCGCAGACGCCCGACGCGCTCGGCACCGACCGCGCGCTGCTCATGGAGGGGGGCCGGCCGCTGCTCCCGGGCGCGAGCGTGCGCGGCCCGCTGCGTCACGCCTTCTCGCGCCTTCAGCGCGCGGCAGGCCACGACGTGAAAGACCCGCACCTCGTGCAGGGCGACGTGGGCACGGACGACCTGGCGGGTGAGGTCTTCGGCACCGTGCGCCAGAGCAGCCGCATCCTCGTGCGCGACGCGCGCGTGAAAGGCGAGTGGGCGGCGGCCAAGCTGCACATGCACGCGGAGGACGAATTCTCGGCGGGCTCCTACGGAAGCGCCAAGCGCGATGCGGTGCGCCTGCTCCGGGGCACGTTCCCGGTGCGCATCGTCGTCGAGGGAGCCTCGACGGAGGAGGTCGAACCGCTCGTCAAGCTCGTCGATCGCCAGGTGGCGCTCGGAGTGCTCGGCCATCTGCTGCTCGGGGGACACAAGACGCGCGGCGCGGGCGCGGGGCGCTGGCAGGCGAAGCCGTGGGTCGTGGACGACGTGACGAAGGCTCGGGACTGGACCCCGCCGACCGATCCCGCGGAGCCGGCAAGGAGCGGCGCCCGGTCGGCTCGCAGCTTCATCGACCGGCCTGCCGACGCGGAGGCGCGGGTGCGCGCAAAGACCGACGCGATCGACGGGGCGCTCACGCTCGGAGCCGCCGCGAAGCGCGCCAGGGCGGCGCTTGGCGACAAGTTCGTCGCGTGGTGGTGCGATCCGACCATCGACCTCGCGCTGAGCACCCCGCCTTCGACCTTCGGCCGCGCTTGGCCCGCCGACGACAATGCGCTCCAGGTCGACGAGGTCGCCTTCTACGCGGCGCATGCGGTGTGGCGTGCCGCCCGCACGGCGCGGGGCGCGCGCTTCGTGTTCATCGAGGAGGTCGAGGCGAAGGCCGACGGCGCGAAGCAGGTGCGCGTCGTTCACACGCCCGCGCGTCTGCACGGTTTCCGGCGCTTTTCGTCCGCGAACACCGGCCAGGCCAACGTGATTTTGCGCGAGTGGCATCTCGGCGCCGAGATGCTCGGCTTCACCATCCACCAAATCCAGGAGCTGCGCTGATGCCCGGCAAACCCGACAAGCCGCACCGGATCCGCGTTCGGACGCTCGATGGCAAGCCGCGCGATCAGAGCGCGCTCAACAAGCTGAAGAGCAACCAGCTCAAGATGCCGCACCTGGACATCGTCGGCACGGCTGTGCCGACCGAATTCATCATCTGCGCGTCGAAGGACGCACACATTCAACAGGCGCGCCCGAAGCTGCAGAGCGCAGGTCTCGAAGAGATCGCCGGCGGCGACACGACCATTGCAGCGGCCCCTCCGGCGAACCAACCCCAGCAGCGTGGTGGCCACGAGCAACGCCCTCACCATGGACGACCCGGGAGCACCGCGCAGAACGCGCAACCCCTGCCCAAGAAGCCCTACGGCTTCGTCTCGCTCCCGAAAGAACTTACGACCGCTGCGCCCGTCTGGCACGACGGCACGAGTAGCAACGGCCGCCTCTCGGGCGAGATCCGCTTCGAGCTCGAGACGCTCACCCCGCTCCTCGTCGGCTGGGAGCGGAGGACGCTCAGGGAGAGCGAAGAGCCGTGGCCCATTCCTCTTCGGCAGGTGAGCCGCGCCGACTGCGCGGACTTCGTCCGAGGCATCGCCTGCACCATCTATCCTGACGCTACCGACTCCGATGAACAGAAGCGGCACAAGAAGCAGAAGAAGGTCGAGGAAGACCGGAAAAAGTACATCGATCGGGTTCAGGACCAGATCGTCGACGTCCAAGTTCAGAACACTGGCTGGAGTATCGAATCGAAATCGCTCATCTGCCCGCTGCGCGCGCCGTGGGGCCAGCGGCCCGTCATCATCCCTGGCGATTCGCTGAAGGGCCTCCTTCGCCACGAGCTGGGCGCGCTGCTCGGTGCGCCGATGGAGCGGGTGGCCGAGCGATCGTACTCGTATCGGCCCAACGCGCTTTTTCCGAACCAGCCGAATCCGAGGCTCATCCCGCGGCTCGCGCGCGTGCCGCAGGACGGCGTCGAGATGAAAGCGCTCGACGGCCAGACGCAGGTGCGCGTTCCGACGAAGCTCGAGCTACTTCCGACCAACCTTCGTTACGACAAGAAGCACGAGCAGAATGCGAACTATTACCGCTTTGACGACGCTAACGGCGCGACGTATCGAGGCGGCCAAGGCGCAGGCGAGAAGCTTAACTCCAAGCGCAACCTGCACAAGAAGGTCACGGCGAATCCGACGCAGCCGACCGAGATGGCGACGCTCTTGCCGGCGGTGCAAGGGAGCTACCTCCAGACCATTCGGCATCTGCTTGATCTTGACCAGGGCCACTTCTCCGAGCGCCATCCCGACCACAGCGAGTGGGGTGAGAAGGCGCGCCAGCGCATCCTCGAAGCCGCGAAGCACGAGGTCTTCCAGCCCGGCGATCTCGTCTGGGTCGAGTGGGACACCGAGAAGAAGTGCATCGTGTCGCTCGGTTGGCACTACTACTACCGCTGGGCGTACACGGACACGGTCCGCAAGAAGGCCGCCAAGCTGGAACGGCACGGTCTCTTCCCACTCGACGAGGAGCGGCAGACGGACGGCGACGGTGCACCGAAGGAGCTGTCGGCCGTGCGCCGGCTCTTCGGCTACACCGGCGACAACGACGGCAGCGCGGGTATCGGCAAGAACGACCACGCCCAGCTCATGGGCCGCGTCTTCGTCAACGCGGCGCTCGAGGTCGTCGGCGAAAACGACACCGACGACGATCGTTTTCTGAAGCCCATATTCCTCAAGGAACTTGGGATACCTCGCCCGAGCGCCGTCGAATTCTACTTGAAGCAGCCCTACCACCCGCGCTCGCGCCCCTCCGACCGAGCAACGCTCGTGACCTACGGCGACGCCGCCGGCTACGACGAACCCGGCGAGCTCGCCGGCCGCAAGTTCTACCTCGATCGCAAGGACGCCTATTCCGGCGAGCCGTGGAAAGACGACTCGCCGGCCAACCGCGCCAACGAGCGAAGCACCCTCGCCCTCGAGGTGTCGAAGCCCGGACGCAGATTTCGTTTCACGGTGCGCTTCCGCGATCTCGACGCCGCCGAGCTCGCGGCGATCCTCGTCGCGCTCTGCCCCGACCAGTTCAGGAAAGTGCTCGGAGGCGCGCACCCGTCCGGCTATTGCTCGAAGCTCGGCTACGCGCGCCCGCTCGGCTGGGGCAGCGTGCGCATCGAGGCCAAGCAGCTCCTGTTCCTCGACGAAGCGGCAGAGGGGCTGGCGCTGAGGTCCGAGCGTGACCTCACGACCTGGGTGACGAAGAGTCACCGCAAGACGTCGACCCAGGACGAGTGGCTCGCCATCCATCGCCGTCACCATCCGGACGCGGCGGACTACCCGCGGGAGAAAGATCGCGACGGTAAAGAGAACATCTACACCTTTCACACGCGCTTGCGCGCGGAGCATTCGCGCAATCGCCGCTACAGGCGGGAGGACAACCGGTGAAGACCTTGCTCGTGATGACGACCGGCCAGACCGACGTGCAGCTCGTCAAGGACGGCAAGCGGCACAAGCTCGACGGCGAGAGCTGCGGCACGCTCCACGACGCCATCAAGCGGCGCTCGTGGTCAGTGGTCGACAGTCCAAACGATAGGAGTCGAGAGGTCATCGACAGGCTGCCTAAAGGTGATCTGATGCTCTGCACGCCGAAGCTCGACGCCGTTCTTGCGCACTTGGCTCCCTCACTCCCGACGTCGGCGCTTATCTTGGAGACCAGGCGGGAGATGGCGAGCGACCCGCGCTGGGCTGGCGAGTTCATGGAGCGCCGACTTCGCGATCGCGACGTGCAGAACGTGACGCGCGTGCCCTTCTTGACAGGGAACGAGCGTCTCGAAGATCCGACGAACCCGGTCGATGCGGTCGTTCGGCGAGCGGTTGTCGCCACGCTTTCGGACGCGATCGGTCGTGCCACGGCGGGACTGAGGCAAGATGACCGCGTGTACGTGGCTACGACGGGTGGTCTCGAGGCGGCCAACGACCTCATCAACGAGCTGGCGCGTCTGCACTGTGTCGGCGGGCCCAGAGTCACGGCGCTCGAGGTCCCTGACGGCGGGCGCAACGGGCAGAGCGAAGGAGCGATCGAAGAGAAGTTCCACCCGGCAGCCGGCTACAGGGCACGGTGGCATGCCCTCTCGCTCTTCGAGAAGGGCAACCTGCTCGGCGCCTGGGGAGCCGTCAGCCATCTAGAAGGCGCGCCGGGTCAGGAGTGGACGCAGGTCATTCAATGGCTCGCGCGCTTTGCCGCCTCGCTTCCCATGCCAACCGCCTGCGACCTCGTGGTTCTGAACCACCCGCGCATGGCCGTTCGCGCCGCCCTTCGCGTCGAGCTTGCTCTTCGCGCGGAGGACATCCCGCGGGCGGTTCATGGCACCGTCGCCTTCTTCGAAGCGGCACTTTGGGATCGCCTGCTCGAGCACTTCGAGCGAGACCCGAAACACGCTCGCTATCTCAAACCGAAGACTGGCGCGGTGCCTCCGACGGAGAAGCTCCTTCGCGATGGGGGACAGGACGACCCGAACCGACCCTTCGAGGCCAAGGACCGGGCAGACGGGCAGCAGTGGTACTGGTTCCATGAGAGTGGCGCCGGTCGCTTCACTCGGGACTACTTGAAGAGCACCGCGCTCAAGTCGCTGCTGGACGCGATCGAAAACGTGAAGGAGCTGCGCAACGACGTCGCGCACAACGAGCCGACGCCGGAACTCATGGACAATGCTCGTCGGTGCATGCGAAAGGCGGAGCTATGGTCCGAGCGCGACCAGTTTCTGTGTCAGCCTCTCGTGTGCGCGGTATTGAAGGAGCTTGGTGAATCGGAACCGGAGACACTGCTCGAGAAGCTGTTGGCTGAGGTTCGCCGCCGCCTGCGTGCGCATTCCTCTGCAGTCAGCGAGAGCCAGACGGGCCTACCAGCGGGCGAACGCAACCCCCAATGATCTGTCCAAGCTTCGGCCGTGGAGGAGTGGGTCATACCCTATCTCACGCTTCGTCATTACCTCCGAGGGGGCAACGAGCGACAGCGCAAGTCGGTGGCCGAACAGGTCCGGCGCATTGGAGTACCTCCGGCTTGGGATTTGCCCGTCCTTATCGCCCGGTTGAGCCATGACAACTGGCCCTTTTTTTCTTTGCGCCCTCACCCCACTTCATGCCGGAACCGGCCACGCGGTGGACGTCATCGACCTTCCGACCGCACGCCACGAGCTGGCGCACGAGTGCTTCGCGTCCCCGGGCGACGACGTCTTCTCTCTGTGAGAGACGCCGACCCACGTGAACGCTGGCGCTGCCTCAGAAAAAGCCTTGCGCCGTCGCCCCCCTCGAACCTGCGCTCACCGCGATGCGCGGGTTGAGGCCCGGCGCGGCCAGTGTCAGCGGCCTCCGTCCCCGCGCCGCAAAGACGCCGGCCGCGCCATACACATCCAGCGGGAGTCCCGCGGGAGCACCCGTCGAGCGCCTCGATCCGAGGACACAGACGACACTCATGAACGCGACTCTTGCCACCCGGCAGGACCCTCGAAGCTCCCCGCGCTTCTTGGCGGACTCGATCCCTGCCTCTGAGAATACTTGATCCTTTCCATTCCGGCACAACCACGCTAGGCTCGAGAGCTAGCGGCAGATGCGAAACACCTACCTCGTCTGCTACGACATTTGCGAGGATAAGCGCCTCCGCCTGGTCTACAAGACCATGCGTGATTTCGGGGATCATTTGCAGTACTCCGTTTTCGAGTGTCAGTTTACCCCGATCGACCTCGCCCGGTGCCGGCACGCGCTCAGCGAGATCATCGACCACCACGAGGATCAGGTGCTTTTCGTCGATCTCGGTCCAGTCGAAGGCCGGGGCGAGCGTGTCATCACGGCTCTCGGCAAGCCGTACACGCCGATCGACAGTCCATGCATCATCGTAGACGGCCGGCGGGAGCGGTCGCGATGACCGGCCGCGACGCCGATCGACCCGTGCTCAAGGAACCCGAGCGCGCCGGGCCCCTGCGCGTGTCTTCGCGTTCACGGTTTCAGCTTCCTGAATATCTCCCGGCGCGCATGCTCAACGAGTTTGTGTACTGTCCCCGGGTGTTCTTCTATGAGTGGGTCGAGGGCGTGTTTGCGCACAGCGCCGACACCGTCGAGGGGGCGCTCCGCCACGAAAAGCTCGAGCGGAAGGCGGACGCGCTACCCGAGCCCGACGCGCCCCTCGGCGAGCGGATCCATTCACGGTCCGTCTCGCTTTCCAGCGATCGCTACGGGCTCATTGCGACGATCGATCTCGTCGAGGGGCAGGGCAACGTCGTGGTGCCCGTCGACTACAAGCGCGGGCGGCCCCGTGACGATGACGAGGGACCCGCGGCCTGGCCGGCCGACAAGGCGCAGGTGTGTGCGCAGGCCCTCATCCTCCGCGACAACGGCTATCAGTGCGACGAGGCGATCCTCTACTACGACGCAACCAAGCAGCGCGTCCGCGTTCCCATCGACGATGCGCTCGTCCGCGAGACCCTGCAGGCGCTCGCTGAAGCACGACGCCTCGCGGCATCCGGCCGAATCCCGCCGCCGCTCATTGACAGCCCCAAGTGCCCCCGCTGCTCGCTCGTGACTATCTGCCTTCCCGACGAGACCGTGGTGTCCGCGGCTGCCGCGGAGGCCGCGGCCGAAGGTCAGCTTACCCTGTTTCCCCTCGATGATGACGCGGCCATCCGGAGGGCTGTGCCAGCCCCTCCGGCCGTTCGGCGCCTCGTCCCCGCGCGAGACGACCTTCGGCCCCTGTATGTCACCGGGCATGGCCTCTCGATCGGTAAGACGAGCGAGATCCTGCGCATCAAAGATCGCGACGGCCTCGTCCAGGAGGTGCGGATCAATGAGATTTCTCATCTGAACGTCTTCGGCAACGTGCAGCTCACGGCGTCAGCCCTTCAAGGCTTGTGCGCAGCAGACAAGCCGATTGCGCACTTTTCGTTCGGCGGTTGGTTTTACGGCCTCACCCAGGGGCTCGGCCTGAAGAACGTGTTCCTGCGACGGGATCAGTTCCGGCGCGCCGACAAGCCGGCCTTCTGCCTGTGGGTCGCACGATGTTTCGTATCCTCGAAGATCCGCAACCAGCGGACACTCCTGCAGCGGAACCACGAGGATCCTCCTCGCCCGATCCTCCGTCGACTCAGGTACCTGGCGCTGGAGGCCGCGCGCGCCGAGGATATGGATGCACTCCTCGGCATCGAGGGCGCCGCCGCGCGGTTCTACTTCGAGCACTTTGGCGGGATGATCAAGGTCGATGCCGCTGAGCGGCCCCAGCTCGATTTCCTGCATCGCAACCGCCGACCGGCGCGCGATCCCGTCAACGCTCTCCTTTCCTTCGCCTACAGCCTGCTCGTGAAGGATCTAACCATCGTTTGCCATGCGATCGGCTTCGATCCCTTCATCGGTTTCTACCATCAGCCGCGCTTCGGACGTCCCGCCTTGGCACTCGACCTCATGGAAGAGTTCAGGCCCCTGATCGCGGACTCCGCTGTCCTCACAGCCCTCAACACCAGAATGCTGACCGCGCGGGACTTCATTCGCGTCGGCCCGGCGGTTGCGCTCACCCCCACAGGGCGCCGCGCGCTCGTGCGAGCCTACGAGCAACGCATGGACACCCTGGTGACGCATCCCCTCTTCGGCTACCGCGTGAACTACCGCCGCGTCTTGGAGATCCAGGCGCGCCTGCTGGCCCGCGTCGTCACAGGGGAGCTCGCCGGCTATCCTGGCTTCGAGACTCGATGAGCGCGAGCGGCGGAGTGACGTTTCACCCCCGGGGCCTGCTCGCATCTAGAAGTTCCTGGAACTTCTGCGCGTTTTCTGCTCTACTCCTC
>Ga0209810_1000438_pt1 | contig 93684 bp, 80 predicted proteins | sample Coa_R1_7_FD_187159 | JGI IMG/M metagenome (GOLD analysis project Ga0209810, IMG submission 187159) | Surface soil microbial communities from Centralia Pennsylvania, which are recovering from an underground coalmine fire - Coalmine... | ecosystem: Environmental > Terrestrial > Soil > Unclassified... | reverse complement strand
CCGGCTTCCGCATCGCGTGGGGGCCGCTTTCGGCGGCGGGGCTCGTGACCATGCTGCCCGTGGTGGTGTTCTCCTTCCTGATGCAGCGGTACCTCCTGCGAGGACTGACCTTCGGCGCCGTCAAATACTAGAACGCCCCGACGCGGGCGGGGAGGCGAGCTCATGGAGACCCGGGAGTTCCTCCAGCGTCTTGGACTGCCCCCAGGCGACCGGCACGACCTGCCGTCCTCTCCCCGGCGGTTTCCCGACGGGGCGCAGTACCGCGTGGAGATCCCCAGCTGCGAGGGCCCCCGGGTCCTGCGGGCCGTGCTGGAGGAGGCCGACCGGTACGGCCTCACGGTGCACCGTGTCTCCCAGGGGAGCGGCATCATGCTGCTGACCGACGCGGAGATCACGGAGATGGTCCACCTGGGGTACGAGCGCGGGGTCGAGGTGAGCCTGTTCGTGGGGCCGCGCGCCAGCTGGGACACGGGTGCTGCGGTCCTCTCCCCGGGGGGGCTGGTCCTCGGGCCGCGCCTCCGGGGCGGCGACCAGCTGGTCTACGCGGTGGAGGACGTGCGCCGCGCGGTGAGGCTCGGGATCCGGAGCGTCCTCGTGGCCGACGAGGGCCTCCTTTGGGTGCTGGGCGAGATGGTCCGGGCCGGAGCGCTCCCCTCCGACCTCGTGCTCAAGGTGTCGGTGATGATGGGGAGCGCCAACCCGGCGGCGATCGCGGTCATGGCCCGTCTGGGCGCGGGGACCTACAACATCCCAACGGACCTGACGCTCGCGCAGATCGCTGCCATCCGGCAGGCGGTGGCCATCCCGCTGGACGTGTACGTGGAGGCCCCCGACGACCTGGGGGGCTTCATCCGTCACTACGAGATCCCCGACCTGATCCGGGTGGCGGCGCCCGTCTACCTCAAGTTCGGGCTGCGCAACGCCCCTCCCCTGTACCCGAGCGGCGCCCACCTCGAGGCCACGGCCGTGGCCCTCGCCCGGGAACGGGTGCGGCGGGCCGCGCTGGGCCTCGCGGTGATCCGGCGGTACATGCCGGAGGCCGTGACCTCGGTGCCGGGCGCTGCGGGGCTTGGGGTCCCGGTCCCGGAGGCGCGACGGGCCGTGGGGGCTCCGGAGGGGACCCTGTGAGGATCGCGGACGTCACCGTCTACACCATGGGGTCGTCGTGGCGGAACTTCGTCTTCGCCCGGGTGCGGACAGACGAGGGTCTGGAGGGGATCGGCGAGGCCCGGCCGGTGAACCGGGAGGAGGCCGTGGTCGCCTACCTCGAGGCCATCGCCCGCCGCTACGTGATCGGGAGCGACCCCTTCAACGTCGAGGAGCTGGTCCAGCGTGTCATCCGGGAGGACTACGAGGTCCCGGGGGCCACGGAGATGACCGCCCTCGCCATCGTGGAGATCGCCTGCTGGGACATCATCGGCAAGGCCCTCGGCCAGCCGGTCTACCGGCTGCTGGGCGGCGCCTGCCGCGGCCGGATCCCGGCCTACGCCAACGGCTGGTACACGGTGGAGCGCACGCCCGAGGCCTTCGCCGAGGCGGCCCGCCGGGTGGTGGCGCGCGGGTACCGGGCGCTCAAGGTGGACCCCTTCGGCGCGGGGGTGGGGGAGCTGTCCCCCGAGGAACACCGGCGGTCCGTGGCGCTGGTGGAGGCCGTCCGGTCCGCCGTGGGTCCCGACGTGGAGGTCTTCATCGAGATGCACGGCCGCTTCACGGCGCGCCAGGCCCTGGCCCTGGCGCGGGACCTCGCCCCCTTCCGCCCGGGGTGGATCGAAGAGCCCGTCCCCCCGGACCAGCCCGCGCTCCTCGCCAAGGTCGCCGCGGGGACCTCCCTCCCCGTGGCCACCGGGGAGCGCCTCCACACCCGGGCCGCCTTCCGCGACCTCTGCCTCACGGGGGCGGCCGACATCCTCCAGCCCGACATCACCCACTGCGGGGGCCTCCTGGAGACCAAGAAGATCGCCTCGCTTGCGGAGACGTGGGGGCTCCGTCTCGCCCCCCACAACGTGGGCGCCTCGGTGAGCACGGCCGCGGCCCTCCACTTCGCGGCCTCGACCCCCGGCGTGATGATCCAGGAGTACTTCAACGACTTCGCCGAGCCGCACGTCCGCGAGTGCGCCGCGGGCCTCCCCGAGGTGGTGGACGGCGCCTTCCCGCTCCCCCAGGGGCCGGGGCTCGGCGTGACCTTCCGTCCCGAGGTCGTGGAGGCCCACCCGTTCCGGCGGCAGCACTTCAACCTCTTCGCCGAGGACTGGCACAGGAGACAGGCGCGCCCCGTCCCCTGAGGACGGCGTCTTCGGCCGTTGCCGTCCCCGGAGCCTGGGGCTACAAGTAGAGAGGCAGAACGCGACGGTCCACCCGGAGGAGGGAAGCGCCATGATGACGCTGCGCGATGACGCGCTGGAGTACCACAGCCGGGGGCGCCCCGGCAAGATCGCCATCAGCATCACCAAGCCCGCCGCGACCCAGCGCGACCTGACCCTGGCCTACTCCCCCGGGGTGGCGGAGCCGGTGCGGGAGATCCACGCGAACCCCCTGGAGGTCTTCACGTACACCAACCGCGGGAACCTGGTGGGGATCGTCAGCAACGGCTCCGCGATCCTCGGCCTGGGCGACCTCGGGGCGCTGGCGAGCAAGCCGGTCATGGAGGGCAAGGCCCTGCTGTTCAAGCGCTTCGCCGACGTGGACGCCTTCGACATCGAGATCGACGCCACGGAGCCCGACGACGTGGTCCGCATCGTCAAGGCCCTCGAGCCCACCTTCGGGGGCATCAACCTGGAGGACATCCGCGCCCCGGAGTGCTTCGTGATCGAGGAGAAGCTCCGGGGCCTCATGAACATCCCCGTCTTCCACGACGACCAGCACGGGACGGCCATCATCGCCGGGGCGGCCCTCCTCAACGCCCTGGAGATCACCGGGAAGCGCATCGACCAGGTGCGCCTCGTCATCAGCGGCGCCGGGGCCTCGGCCATCGCCTGCGCGGAGTTCTTCCTGCGGCTCGGCATGCGCAGGGCCCAGATCGTCCTCGTGGACTCCAAGGGGGTCGTGTACCGGGGGCGCGAGGAGGGGATGAACCCCTACAAGGCCCGGTTCGCCGCCGACACCAAGGCGCGCACCCTGGCCGAGGCGCTCGCCGGGGCGGACGTCTTCCTCGGGCTCTCGGCCCCCAACATCGTCACCCGGGAGATGGTGGCCTCCATGGCCCCCCGGCCCATCGTGTTCGCCCTGGCCAACCCCGATCCGGAGATCTCCTACGAGGAGGCGCGGGCAGCGCGGGCCGACGTCGTGGTGGCGACGGGCCGCTCCGACTACCCCAACCAGGTGAACAACGTGCTGGGGTTCCCCTTCATCTTCCGGGGGGCGCTGGACGTCCGGGCCCGGGCCATCACCGACGAGATGAAGATCGCCGCCGCCAAGGCCCTGGCGGCCCTGGCGAAGGAGGAAGTGCCCGACGTCGTGCTCCGGGCCTACGGGGTGGAGGCCCTCCGGTTCGGCCCGGACTACCTCATCCCGAAGCCGGTGGACCCGCGGGTGCCCCTGTGGGTCGCCCCGGCGGTGGCGGAGGCGGCCATGGCCAGCGGGGTGGCCCAGCGGGCCGTGGACCTCACCCAGTACCGGGAGGAGCTGGCCAGGAGGCTCGTGCGCGGCCGCGAGGTCATGAGCATCGTGTACCACAAGGCCCGATCCTCCCCGCGCCGGGTGGTCTTCTCGGAGGGGGAGGAGCCCAAGATCATCCGGGCGGCGGCCACCCTGGTGCGGGAAGGGCTGGCCCGGCCCATCCTGCTGGGCCGCGAGGCCACAGTCCGCGCCCGCATGGAGGAGATCCGCGTCACCGTGCCCGTCGAGATCATCACCCCGGAGAGTTCGCCCCGGCTCGAGGACTACGCGACCGCCCTCTACGAGGCGCGCCAGCGCAAGGGGATCACCCTCCGGGAGGCGCGCACCCTCATGTGCCAGCCCAACTACTTCGGCGCCATGATGGTCCGCGCCGGGGACGCCGACGCCTTCGTGGCGGGCCTCACCTACCACTACCCGGACGTCATCCGCCCGGCCCTCCAGGTGATCGGGCCGGCCCCCGGGACCACCCGGGTCGCGGGCCTGTACCTCATGATCATCGACGGCAAGGTCTACCTCCTGGCCGACCCCACGGTCAACATCGACCCGACGGCGGAGGAGCTGGCCGAGATCGCCATCATGGCGGCCGACAAGGCGAGGGCCTTCGACATCACCCCCCGGGTCGCGATGCTCTCCTTCTCCAACTTCGGGTCCACCCGGCACCCCCGCACCGAGAAGGTGGCCCAGGCGACAGCGCTGGTCAAGGCCCGCCGGCCGGACCTGATGGTGGACGGGGAGATCATGGCCGACGTGGCGGTCGACCCCGCGCTCCGCGAGGCCGACTACCCCTTCTCCACCCTCGTGGGGGAGGCGAACGTCCTGGTGTTCCCTAGCCTCGAGGCCGCAAACGTGGCCTACAAGCTCCTCCAGTACCTCGGGCGGGCGACGGCCATCGGCCCCGTGCTCATGGGCATGGCCCACTCCGTCCACGTGCTCAGCCGGGGGGCCGAGGTCTCCGACATCGTCAACATCGCCGCGATCGCCGTGGTCGACGCTCAGGAGGTGGCGCGGCTCCGCGAGCTGGCCCGGGTCGTGGGCGCTAGCGGCGCGCCCGGACCGTAGCCCCTACGCCGTCCGCCGCGCGCGGTGCTCGAGGGGCACGTAGGGGCGGGCGTCGGCGCCCACGTAGATCTGCCGGGGGCGGCTGATGCGCTGCTCCTCGTCGCTCAGCATCTCCTCCCACTGGGCGAGCCACCCGGCCGTGCGCGGGATGGCGAACAGCACGGGGAACATCTCCACGGGGATGCCCATGGCCTGGTAGATGAGCCCCGAGTAGAAGTCCACGTTGGGGTAGAGCTTCCGCGAGACGAAGTAGTCGTCGGCGAGGGCGATTCGCTCCAGCTCCAGCGCGATGTCCAGCAGCGGGTTGGGGCCCGTCACCTCGAAGACCTGGTGGGCCACCCGCTTGATGATCTGCGCCCGCGGGTCGTAGTGCTTGTAGACGCGGTGCCCGAACCCCATGAGGCGCACGGCGCCGGCCTTCACGCGCTCGATGTAGGCCGGCACCCGGCCCGGCGAGCCTATCTCCGTCAGCATGCGGAGGACCGCCTCGTTGGCGCCGCCGTGGAGGGGTCCGTAGAGGGCGGCCGCGGCCCCGGCCAGCGCCGAGTAGGGATCGGCGTGCGTGCTGCCGATGGCCCGCATGACGTTGGTGCTGGCGTTCTGCTCGTGGTCGGCGTGCAGGATGAAGAGCACGTCGAGGGCCCTCTCCAGCACCGGGTGGGGGCGGTAGGTGACCTCGGTGGTCTTGAACATCATGTTGAGGAAGTTGCCGGTGTAGGAGAGGGTGTTGTCGGGGTAGGCGTAGGGGAGGCCCCGGGTGTAGCGGTAGGCGAAGGCGGCCAGGGTGGGCATCTTGGCGATCAGCCGGACGATCTGCTTGTGGCGGACCGCCGGATCGTGGATGTTCTTGGCCTCGGGGTAGAAGGTGGACAGGGCGCCCACGGTGCCGACGAGGATGCCCATGGGGTGGGCATCGTAGTGGAACCCGTCGAGGAACTTCTTGATGGACTCGTGGAGCATGGTGTGGTGCGTGATCTCGTCCACCCAGGCGTCCAGCTGGGGCTTGGTGGGGAGCTCCCCGTGGAGCAGGAGGTAGGCCGTCTCCAGGTACGTGGACTGCTCGGCCAGTTGCTCGATGGGGTACCCGCGGTAGCGGAGGATGCCGCGCTCCCCGTCGATGAAGGTGATGGCGCTCCGGCAGGAGGCCGTGTTGGCGAAGGCGGGGTCGTAGCTCAGGAGCCCGAAGTCCTCCTCCGACGCCTTGATCTGCCGGAGGTCCTCGGCCCGGATCGCAGCCCCGTAGGTCCGGTAGGCGCCATAGAGGATCGGCACCTCGTAGCGCTTCCCGGTCCTGTTGTCGGTGATCGTCAGCGTGTCTCGGGACATAGGCATCCTCCTCCCACCCCGGTTTCGCAGGCGCTTCTAGTGTACACGGAATGACGCCCGGGGAGGAATCAGGCGCGCGCTCGATGTCCCCGGCCGGCGGCCAATTTGACAATTTCGCAGGTCCGGGTATAGAATCCATGGGCGATGCGCCGGGACAGGACGGGGACGGCTCGAAGGAAAGAGGCGGGAGGGCGACGTGGCTAAATCGCTCGTCGTCGTGGAGTCGCCCACCAAGGCGCGGACCCTCACGAAGCTCCTCGACGGCCGCTACGACGTCGTGGCCTCCATGGGCCACATCAAGGACCTCCCGCGGAGCCAGTTGGGCGTGGACATCGAGCACGACTTCACGCCCAAGTACGTGGTGCCCAAGGGGAAGGGGCCGGTCATCAAGGAGCTGAAGTCGGCCGCCAAGAAGGCGGCGGCGGTGTACCTGGCCACGGACCCCGACCGCGAGGGCGAGGCCATCTCCTGGCACCTGGCCTCCGTGCTCCAGCCGGTCAATCCCAAGATCAAGCGGATCGAGTTCCACGAGGTGACCCGCGACGCCGTGCGCCGGGCCCTCCAGAGCCCCCGCGACATCGACCCCAGCCTGGTGAACGCCCAGCAGGCCCGCCGCATCCTCGACCGCCTCGTCGGCTACACGCTGAGCCCCCTCCTCTGGAAGAAGGTCCGGAGCGGTCTCAGCGCCGGGCGCGTGCAGTCGGTGGCGGTGCGGCTGATCTGCGAGCGTGAGAGGGAAATCGAATCCTTCGTCCCCCAGGAGTACTGGACCATCACGGCCCGGCTGGCGCGGGAGGGCGAGGAGGCGGTGTTCGCCGCGCGCCTGGTGGCCAAGGGCGACGAGAAGGTCTCCATCGCCACCGAGGCGGAGGCGCGGGCCCTCGTCCAGGAGCTCGCCCGGCTGTCCTACGTGGTCCGGGAGGTCCGGCGCCGCGACCAGCAGCGCCACCCGGCGGCGCCCTTCACCACCAGCACCCTCCAGCAGGAGGCCAACCGGAAGCTCGGGTACTCGGCGGCCCGCACCATGATGGTGGCCCAGCAGCTCTACGAGGGCCTGGACGTCGGCCGCGAGGGCACGGTGGGCCTCATCACCTACATGCGCACCGACTCGGTCCGGGTCGCGGAGTCGGCCCAGCAGCAGGCACGGGAGTACGTCGAGCGCACGTTCGGTCCCGAGTACGTGCCTCCGGCGGCCCGGCAGTACGCGTCCCGGCGGGGGGCCCAGGAGGCCCACGAGGCCATCAGGCCGACCTCCGTCTTCCGGACGCCCGAGGCGGTCAAGCCCTACCTCAGGGCGGACCAGTACAAGCTCTACAAGCTCATCTGGGAGCGCTTCGTCGCCAGCCAGATGGCGTCGGCCGTCATGGACACGCTGGCGGTGGACATCGCCGCGGGGCCGTACGTCTTCCGGGCCACGGGATCGCGGGTCAAGTTCCCGGGATTCCTGCGCGTCTACCTCGAGGGCCGCGACAACGGGGAGGAGGAGTCGCCCGAAGGGTGGCTCCCGGACCTGGCGGAGGGCGAGCGGCTGCGGCTCCTGGGGCTGGACCCGGCCCAGCACTTCACCCAGCCGCCGCCCCGGTACACGGAGGCGACGCTGGTCCGGGCGCTGGAAGAGCGCGGCATCGGGCGGCCGAGCACCTACGCGCCCATCATCGAGACCATCAAGCAGCGGGGCTACGTGGCCGTGGAGGACAGGCGGCTCCACCCCACGGAGCTCGGCATGCTGGTCAACGACCTGCTGGTGGAGCACTTCCCGACGATCCTGGACGTGGAGTTCACGGCCCACATGGAGGAGGACCTGGACCGCGTGGAGGAGGGCAAGAAGGACTGGGTCGGCCTCCTGCGGGAGTTCTACACGCCCTTCGCCGAGGTGGTCCGCCAGGCGGAGGAGAAGATCGAGGGCGTGGAGCTCACGCCCGAGGAGATCGGCGAGCCCTGCCCCCGCTGCGGCCGTCCGCTCGTCCGGCGGCGGGGGAGGTTCGGAGAGTTCATCGCCTGCTCCGGCTATCCGGAGTGCTCCTACACGCGCCCCGTGGGGATCGGGGTGCGGTGCCCCGTGGACGGGGGGGAGATCGTGGAGCGGCGCACCAAGAAGGGACGGACGTTCTACGGCTGCAGCAACTACCCCGCGTGCACCTTCACGTCCTGGGACCGCCCGCTGGACCGGAAGTGTCCGGTGTGCGGCCACCTCCTCGTTGCCAAACGGGCGCGCCGCCGGAGCACGGGGACCGTCGTGTGCAGCAACAAGGCCTGCACCTACAAGGAGGCTCCGCGGCCACGGGAACGCGAGCAGGTCGGCGCCCCGGCCTGAGGGCCGTCCCGGACGGGGAGGGCCCGGCGATGCGGGCCACCACCATCGTGGCGGTGCGCCGGGACGGGGTCGTGGCCGTCGCGGGCGACGGCCAGGTGACCTCGGGGGCCACCGTGCTCAAGCACGGGGCGCGCAAGGTCCGGCGCATCGGCGAGGCGGTCGTGGGGGGATTTGCGGGGTCGGCGGCCGACGGGCTCACCCTCTTCGACCGGCTGGAGCAGAAGCTCACCGCCTTCCACGGGAACCTGCCCCGCGCCGCCGTGGAGCTCGCCAAGGATTGGCGCACCGACCGGATCCTGCGCCGCCTCGAGGCCCTCATGGTGGTCGCCGACCGCGACCACCTCTACGTGCTCTCCGGCAGCGGCGACATCGTGGAGCCCGACGACGGGGTGGCGGCCATCGGGTCGGGCGGTCCCTACGCCCTCGCTGCCGCGCGGGCCCTGCTCCGCCACTCGACTCTCTCTGCCGAGGAGATCGCGCGGGAGGCGCTCCGGCTGGCGGCCGAGATCTGCGTCTACACCAACGACCAGGTGACGCTGGAGGTCCTCCGGTAGCGGGATGGCCCTCATCCGGCGGCTGGAGCCGCCCCTCTCCATGGAAGCCCTGACGCCCCGCCGTATCGTGGAGGAGCTGGACAAGTACATCGTGGGGCAGGCGGCCGCCAAGCGCGCGGTCGCCATCGCGCTGCGGAACCGGTACCGGCGGACCCTGTTGGGTCCGGAGCTCCGGGACGAGGTGATCCCCAAGAACATCCTCATGATCGGCCCCACCGGGGTCGGCAAGACCGAGATCGCCCGGCGAGTCGCGCGGCTTGCGGCCGCTCCCTTCGTCAAGGTGGAGGCGACCAAGTTCACCGAGGTCGGCTACGTGGGCCGGGACGTGGACTCCATGGTCCGGGACCTCGTGGAGGTCGCGGTGCAGATGGTCAAGCAGGAGCGCATGGCCGCCGTGGAGGCCCAGGCCGCCCGCCAGGCCCGCGAGCGGCTCGCGGAGATCCTCGTGCCGGCCCCCCGCCGGGAGCCGGCTTTCACCAACCCCCTCGAGGCCCTCTTCAGCGCGGGCCGGGCCCAGACCGCGGGGGAGCCGGCCGGGGGACCGTCGGCCGACGAGCTGCGGGAGCGCCGGGCGGCGGTCCTGGCCCGCCTGGACCGGGGCGAGCTCGACCGGGAGATGGTGGAGATCGACGTGGAGGAGACGCCCACCCCCATGATCGAGGTGTTCTCAGGCCAGGGCGTGGAGGAGATGGGCGTCAACCTCCAGGATCTGTTCGGGAGCCTCCTCCCCCGGCGGCGCAAGCGGCGGCGGATGACGGTCCCCGAGGCGCTTCGGGTCCTGACCGTGGAGGAGGCCCAGAAGCTCATCGACATGGACGAGGTGGTCCGCGAAGGGGTCCGGCGGGCGGAGCAGACGGGCATCATCTTCATCGACGAGCTGGACAAGATCGCCGGCCGGGAGGGGGGTGCCGGGCCGGACGTGTCCCGGGAGGGCGTCCAGCGGGACCTCCTGCCCATCATCGAGGGGTCCACGGTCACCACCAAGCACGGCCCGGTGCGCACCGACCACGTGCTGTTCATCGCGGCGGGAGCCTTCCACGTGAGCAAGCCTTCGGACCTCATCCCGGAACTCCAGGGACGCCTGCCCATCCGCGTCGAGCTGTCTCCCCTCACGGAGGAGGACTTCGTCCGGATCCTCGTGGAACCCGAGAACGCCCTGACCAAGCAGTACGCCGCGCTCTTGGCGACGGAGGGGGTCACCGTGGAGTTTCGGGCCGACGCCATCCGGGAGATCGCCCGCATCGCGTCCCTGGTCAACGCGGAGACCGAGGACATCGGCGCCCGGCGGCTCCACACGATTCTGGAGAAGGTCACGGAGGAGATCTCCTTCACGGCCCCCGAGGGGCCGTCCCACGTCGTGATCGACGCCGCCTACGTGCAGGAGCGGCTGCGCGACATTGTCGCGAACCGCGACCTGAGCCGCTACATCCTGTAACTCCCCCGAGAGATCATAGCGTCCGGGGAACGGGCCGGTGCGATGCGGCGCCCGGCGCGGCGCGTTTGTCTCGCTGGGGGGCCTATGCTATACTACGTCCGGACTTTCGGCACGTTTCGGGACTGCGCCGGCGGTGCCTGGGGAAGGGGACCCAGGTCCCGGCCCGGGATGAGCGGAGCGGAGGCAGAACCGGAAAGGGGAGTGGGCGTGGCCGTTGTCACCATGAAGCAGCTTCTCGAGGCGGGGGTCCACTTCGGGCACCAGACCCGGCGGTGGAATCCCAAGATGGCGCCCTACATCTTCACCGAGCGGAACGGCATCCACATCATCGACCTGCAGAAGTCGGTGCCGCTCATCGAGACCGCGTACCGGTTCGTCCGGGACACCGTGGCCCGGGGGGGGGCGATCCTCTTCGTCGGGACGAAGAAGCAGGCCCAGGACGCCATCCGCGAGGAGGCCACCCGGGCCCACCAGTTTTACGTGAACCAGCGGTGGCTCGGCGGCATGCTCACCAACTTCGCCACGATCAAGACGCGCATCGAGCGGCTGCACGAGCTCATCGAGATCCGGGACAACGGGACCTTGGACGTCCTCCCCAAGCGGGAGCAGGCGGCCCTCATGGACGAGCTGGCCCGGCTGGAGAAGTACCTGGGGGGGATCGCCCAGATGAAGACCCTCCCCGCGGCCGTCTACGTGGTCGACACGCGCAAGGAGCACATCGCCGTCGCCGAGGCGCGGAAGCTCGGCATCCCCATCGTCGCCATCGTGGACACGAACTGTGATCCCGACGAGGTCGACTACCCCATCCCCGGCAACGACGACGCCATCCGGGCCGTCCGCCTCATCACCAACCGGATCGCCACCGCGGCCCTGGAGGGGTACGAGGAGTGGCGCAAGTCCCAGATGGTCGAGGAGGAGGCGGAGGCCGCCTCGGCCGAGGGCGCCGTGGAGCCGGCCCCCATGGCGCCGCTGCCCGGGGAGGAAGAGGTGGTCGAGGAGCCTCTGGAGGAAGAGGAAGTCCAGGCCTGAGGACGGGGGCAGGAGGGGCAGGAGGTGTCCGTGGAGATCAGCGCGCGCCAGGTCAAGGAGCTCCGGGAGAGGACGGGGGCGGGCATTCTCGACTGCCGCAACGCCCTCACGGAGGCGCAGGGCGACATGGAGAAGGCCGCGCAGCTGCTCCGCGCCCGCGGGCTCGCCATCGCGGCCCAGAAGAGCGGGCGCGTGGCACGGGAGGGGCTGGTGGGGGCCTACATCCACGGCGAGGGGCGCCTGGGCGTCCTCGTGGAGGTCAACTGCGAGACGGACTTCGTGGCCCGCACCGACGAGTTCAAGGCGCTCGTGCGCGACATCGCCATGCAGATCGCCGCGTCCGACCCCCGGTACGTCTCCCGGGAGGAGGTGCCGGCGGAGGCCGTCGAGGCGGAACGGGCCGCCTACCTGGCCCAGGCCCAGGCGGAGGGGAAGCCGGAGGCCGTGGCGCGGCGCATCGCCGAGGGACGGCTCGAGAAGTTCTTCGCGACGGTGTGCCTCCTGGACCAGCCCTTCATCCGCGACGACGGGGCCCACCCGAGGACGGTGGGCGACGTGATCAAGGAGATGATCGCCAAGACGGGCGAGAACATCCGCGTGCGGCGGTTCGCCCGCTTCCGGGTGGGGGAGGAATGATCGACGCGCCCGTCGCCCGCTACCCGCGCATCCTCCTCAAGCTGAGCGGGGAGGCCCTGGCGGGGACCGGCGGGATCGGCATCGACCCTGACGTGCTCCACCTGGTCGCCCGGGAGGTGAAGTCGGTCCGGGACGCGGGGGTCCAGGTGGCCATCGTGGTGGGCGGCGGGAACATCGTCCGCGGGGTGCAGCTCGCCGAGCGCACGGGGGTGACGCGGGTCACGGCCGACTACATGGGGCTGCTGGCGACGGTCATCAACGCGCTGGCCCTCCAGGACGCCCTCGAGCGCATGGGGATGGCGACGCGTGTCCAGACGGCCGTGGAGATGCACCAGGTGGCGGAACCCTACATCCGCCGCCGGGCGATCCGCCACCTGGAGAAGGGGCGGGTCGTCGTGTTTGCGGGGGGGACCGGGAGCCCCTACTTCACCACCGATACGGCGGCGGCCCTGCGCGCCATCGAGATCGAGGCTAGCGCCATCCTCATGGCCAAGAAGGGCGTGGACGGCGTCTACGACAAGGACCCCCGGCAGAGCGCGGACGCCGTGCGCTTCAGGACCCTGGAGTACATGGAGGTCCTCAACCGCGGTCTCAAGGTCATGGACGCCACGGCCACGTCCCTGTGCATGGACAACAAGATGCCCATCATCGTCTTCGACATCACGCGGCCCGGGAATCTGCGCCGGGCCGTGCTGGGCGAGGAGGTCGGGACCCTCGTCGGGGAGAGGGGCCGGTAGGCATGCATCCGGTCGTTGCGGATGCGAAGGTCCACATGCAGAAGGCCGTGGATGCGGCGAGGCGGGAGTTCGCCAGCGTCCGGACCGGCCGGGCCAGCCCAGCCCTCCTGGAGCGCGTCACCGTGGACTACTACGGCGTGCCGACGCCCATCACGCAGGTGGCCACCGTGACAGCGCCGGAGCCACGGCTGCTGGTGATCCAGCCCTGGGACAAGAGCCTCGTGCGGGAGATCGAGCGGGCCATCCAGAAGAGCGAGCTCGGGCTCACTCCCACGAACGACGGCGCGGTGATCCGGCTCCCCATCCCTCCCCTCACAGGGGAGCGGCGGCGGGACTTGGTGAAGCTCGTCCACCGGCAGGCCGAGGAGGCGCGGGTGGCCATCCGGAACATCCGCCGGGACCACAAGGAGAAGCTGGAACGGCTCCAGAAGGCCGGGGAGCTCTCGGAGGACGAGACGCGACGGGCGATCGACGAGCTGCAGAAGCTCACCGACCGGTTCATCGGGGAGATCGACGCGCTGCTGGCGGCCAAAGAGAAGGAGATCATGGAGGTCTGATGCGGCGTCCGCCTGACGTGGTGGGGTACCTGCTGGAGGAGGCGCAGGAGATCCTCCGGGCCGCCGGGTGGCAGACCGTGGAGATCGCAAAGACCCGTCCGCCGCGGAGGACGCTCGCCGGCCCGCAGCGGGTCGTCCGCCAGCGGTCCGGGGCGGAGGGAGGGGTCCAGCTGGTGGTGTGCGGCGAGCGGCCGGGGCCGCGAGAGGACGGGCAGGGGTGACGACGGGTCGGGCCCGCCTCGAGCCGAGCCGGGGCATGAGCCCGGGGCCCTCGTGCGAGGAGGGGGACGGCGTCCCTCTCGGGGCCGGGGAGCTCCAGTCCCGGGAAGCGCTCCTCCGGGCCTCCCTGGATCCCACGCGCGTCCCCCGCCACGTGGCCATTATTATGGATGGGAACGGCCGGTGGGCGCAGCTGCGGGGCCTGTCGCGCCTGGAGGGCCACCGGGCCGGGCGGGAAGCCCTCCGCCGGACCCTCCAGGCGGCCCGCGAGTGCGGGGTGGAGGTCCTCACCCTGTACGCCTTCAGCACCGAGAACTGGCGGCGCCCTCCCTACGAGGTGCAGGGCCTCATGGACCTGCTCCTGGAGACGCTGGAGGTCGAGGCCCCGGAGCTGGAGCGGAACGGGGTCCGGCTGCGGGTGTCGGGGTTCCTGGAGGAGATGCCGGGGAGCGTCCGGGCGGCTCTGGACCGGGTCATCGACCAGACGCGGGGCAACACGGCCATCACCCTGAACCTGGCCCTGAACTACGGCGGCCGCCGGGAGCTCGTGGAGGCGGCCCGGAGGCTCGCCCGCCGCGTCGCCGCGGGGGCGCTCCACCCGGACGCCATCGACGAGGCGCTCCTCGCCCAGCACCTGCTCGCGCCCGACCTGCCGGATCCGGACCTCCTGATCCGGACGGGCGGAGAACAGCGGTTGAGCAACTTCCTGCTGTGGCAGGCGGCCTACGCGGAGCTCTACTTTACCGCCGTTCACTGGCCGGACTTCCAGAAGGCGGACTTCTTTGAGGCCGTCAAAGCCTACCAGGGACGCACCCGGCGATTCGGGGGCCTTGACCTTGCATAGCGCGTCCGGACCCGGAGAGGTTGCCGCCCGCTTGGCCCCCTCCCGTCCGCGGGGGGCCCTCCTCAACAGGACCGCCACGGCCGTCCTGGGCATCCCCCTCACGGTCCTGGTGGTCGTCCTGGGGAACCCGTGGCTCCTGCTGGCCGTCGGCGGGCTGATCCTGGTGGGCCTGGTGGAGCTCTACCGCATGGCCGAACGGGGCGGGTACCACCCCGTGTGGGAGGCGGGGCTCGGGGCGGGCCTGCTCTTCGCCGTGGACGCGGCCCGCGGGGTGCCGGGAGCGCCCCTCGTGGTGCCGGCCCTGCTCCTCTACACGATCCTCGTCCAGCTCCGGCGGGGACGCCCCGAGCGGGTCCTCGCCAACACGGGCATCACCCTGCTCGGGGCCCTCTACGTCGGCTACCTGGGGAGTTTCCTCCTGCGCCTGCGCGGCCTCCCCTTCGGGGCGACCCACGCGCCCTCGCCGCTGCCCCCGCTCCTCGTGCTCTCGGCCGTGTGGGCGGCGGACACGGCGGCCTACTTCGTGGGGGTGAGCGCGGGCCGCCACAAGCTGCTCCCCGCCGTCAGCCCCAACAAGTCCTTCGAGGGCGCCGCGGCGGCCGTGCTGGCCGGGACGGCGGCCGGGGTCGCCTACGGCGCCGTCCTCCACGTGGGCGTCGCGGTGGCGGGCGTCGTGGGGGGCGCCTGCGCCGTGGCGAGCGTGCTCGGCGACCTGTGGGAGTCGGCCATCAAGCGCGAGGTGGGCGTCAAGGACGCGGGGCAGCTGTTGCCGGGGCACGGCGGGATCCTCGACCGGTTCGACGGCCTCCTCTTCGCCGCCGTCACGGGCTACGCGGTCCTGCGGTGGTGGCCGGGACCGTGATGCGGCGTCTCGTCATCCTGGGGTCCACGGGGTCCATCGGGCGGGCCGCCCTGGACGTGGTGCGCGCCCTCCGCCGCGCCGGCGTCGCCCTCGCGGTGACCGGCCTCTCGGCCCACCGGAACATCCGCCTCCTGGCGGAGCAGGTGCGGGAGTTCCGGCCCGGCGCGGTCGCCGTCCCCACGGAGGAGGGCGCGGCCGCCCTGCGGGAGGCCGTCCCGGGGTGGCCCGGGGAGATCCTCACGGGCCCCGGCGGCCTGGCGGACCTCGCCAGGAGCGCCGAGGCCGAGCTCGTCATGGTGGCCGTCGAAGGGGTGGTCGGCCTGGCGCCCACCCTGGCGGCCCTCCAGGCGGGCAAGCACGTGGCGCTGGCCACCAAAGAGGCGCTCGTCGCCGGCGGCCCGCTCGTCATGGAGGCGGCCACCCGGAGGGGGAGGGCGCTTCTGCCCGTGGACAGCGAGCACTCGGCCATCTTCCAGTGCCTGGTGGGACACCCGAGCTCCGCCGTCGCCCGACTGTGGCTCACGGCCTCGGGCGGTCCCTTCCGGCAGGCCTCCCGGGAGGCGCTCAAGACCGTCACGCCCGCCGACGCCCTCCGGCACCCGACGTGGTCCATGGGGCGGAAGGTGACCGTGGACTCGGCCACCCTCATGAACAAGGGGCTGGAGATCATCGAGGCCCACTACCTCTTCGGCGTCCCCCAGGAGCGCATCGAGGTGGTCGTGCACCCGCAGAGCCTCGTCCACTCCTGCGTGGAATTCGTGGACGGCTCGGTCCTGGCCCAGCTCGGCCCCCGGGACATGCGGCTGCCCATCCAGTACGCGCTCACCTACCCGCAGCGTCCCGCCCACGCGCCCGCCCGACTGGACCTCCGGACCCTGGGGGTGCTGGAGTTCGAGCCGCCGGACCCCGAGCGCTTCCCGTGCCTCCAGTACGCCCGCGAGGCGCTCGCCCGCGGCGGGACCACGCCGGCGGCCCTCAATGCGGCCAACGAGGTGGCCGTCCACCTCTTCCTGGAGGAGCGCATCGGGTTCACGGACATCCCGCGGGTCATCCGGTACGTGCTGGACCACCACCTCTCCCGTCCGGCCTCGACGCTGGAGGCCGTGCTGGACGCCGACCGGGAGGCGCGGGCCCTGGCGGAGGCAGCGTGCACGGCCCGCAGCACGTCATAGCCCGGCCCCACGGGGCGAGGGAGGGACCCCGGTGTCGACCCTGATCCTGGCAATCCTGGCCCTGGAGCTCATGATCCTCGTCCACGAGCTGGGCCACCTCATCGTCGCCAAGCGCGCGGGGATCGCCGTGCACGCCTTCGCCATCGGGTTCGGGCCGCGGCTCGTGGCGGTGACGCGCGGGGGGACCACCTACAGCCTGAATCTCCTGCCGATCGGGGGCTACGTCAACATGGCGGGGGAGGACGGGGAGGCGCCCGGCGTCCCGTCCGACCAGACCTTCCGGGCCAAGTCCGTCCGGACCCGGCTCGCGGTGGTGTGCGCCGGCCCCGCCATGAACTTCCTCCTGGCGGTCGTCCTCCTGGCCCTGGTGGCCGTGGCGTACGGGGTCCCCACCCGCATCAGCAACCGCGTGGGCTCGGTCCTGCCCGGGTACCCTGCGGCGGAGGCGGGGCTCCGGCCGGGCGACGAGATCCTCGCCATCGACGGCCGTCCCATGACCGACGGCCAGGCGATCATCCGGACGATCCACACGAGCGGCGGGCGGTCCCTCGCCCTGCTGGTCCAGCGGGGGAATGCGCGGTTCCTCGTCCACGTGCGGGCGCGGTACGATGCCCGGCAGCGGGTCTGGCTGACGGGGTTCTCCCCCACGGTGGTGAGGGTGCGCCTGGACCCGGTGCGCGCCCTCGGCTGGGGGGCCCTCACCACGTGGCGCGACATCGTCGCGTACCTGGCCGCCATCGGGAACCTGATCGCCTCGCACCGGCTGCTGGACTCGCTGGGCGGGCCCTACACCGCGGTGAACGTCCTGAGCGCCGCCGCGCGGGCGGGGGGGGAGACCTTCCTCTACTTCACGTCCTTCTTCAGCATCATCATCGGCCTGTTCAACCTGTTCCCCCTGCCGGCCCTCGACGGGGGGCGGGCCGCCTTCCTGGTGGTGGAGGGGCTGCGGCGCCGTCCGGTGGACCCCCGGCGCGAGGGCTACATCCACCTGGTGGGGCTGGCGCTCCTGCTCTGCCTGATCTTTTACCTGACCGTGAAGGACGTGCTCCACCCCGTGCGAATCACCCTTCCCTAGAGGCGCGTGACGCCGGAGGCATCCCTGCGGGGGAGTCGCGATGGAGAGGACCCGGACACGTCGAGTGTACATCGGAAACGTCCCGGTGGGCGGCGGGGCGCCCATCGCGGTGCAGTCCATGACCACGACGGACACGCGGGACGTGGAGGCCACCGTGGCGCAGATCCACGCCCTCGAGGCGGCGGGGTGCGAGATCGTCCGCGTGGCCGTCCCCGACCGCCAGGCGGCCGAGGCGCTCAGGCAGATCAAGCAGCGCATCCACATCCCCCTCGTGGCCGACATCCACTTCGACTACCGGCTCGCCCTGGCGGCGCTGGAGGCCGGCGTGGACAAGCTCCGCCTCAACCCCGGCAACATTGGGAGCGCGGACCGCGTGCGGGCCGTGGCCCGGGAGGCGCGGGCCCGGGGCGTCCCCATCCGCGTGGGCGCCAACATCGGCTCGCTGTCCAAGGAGATGCTGCGCAAGTACGGCGAGCCCTGCGCCGACGCCCTGGTGGAGAGCGCCCTCGACGAGATCCGGATCCTCGAGGACCTGGACTTCTACGACATCGTCGTGTCCGTCAAGGCGAGCGACGTGGAGATGGCCCTCGAGGCCTACCTGAAGATCGCGGAGCGGACCCCGTACCCGCTCCACGTGGGGATCACGGAGGCCGGCACGGCCTGGGCGGGCACCATCAAGTCGGCCGTGGGGCTCGGGGCGATCCTCACCCGCGGCATCGGCGACACGATCCGGGTCTCCCTGGCCACGGACCCCGTGGAGGAGGTGCGGGCCGGCTTCGAGATCCTCAAGGCCCTCGGGCTGCGCCACCGGGGCCCGATCCTGGTGGCCTGTCCCTCCTGCGGGCGCGCCGACGTGGACATCATCGCGCTGGCCCAGGAGGTGGAGCGGCGTCTCCAGGCGTACCCGGTGCCGGTGAAGGTGGCCGTCATGGGCTGCGCGGTCAACGGCCCCGGCGAGGCCCGCATGGCCGATCTCGGCGTCGCGTGCGGGAAAGGCATGGGCCTGATCTTCAAGAAGGGGAAGATCATCGCGAGCCTGCCGGAGGACCGCCTGCTGGAGGGCCTCATGCGGGAAGTGGAGGCGGTGGTCCGGGAGAAGCAGGCCCTGGGGACCGCCCGGTGAGCGCCCCGGGCCCGTGCCGCTCCCGCGGGCCCACAGAGCCCGCGGCGCGGACCCCGTGATCCCGCTCCGCGACGACATCCCCTCGAGCACCCGGCCGGTCGTGATGATGCTCCTCATCGCGGCCTGCGTCTACGTCTTCCTCCTGACGCTGTCCCTCCCCGAGCCCGAGGCCGAGCGGGTGGTGCTCACCTACGGGGTCATCCCGGCCGCCTTCACGGGACACGCGCGCGTGCCGGGCCCTCTGCCCCTGCCCGCCCGCCTCCTCACCAACCTCTTCCTCCACGGGGGGTGGCTGCACCTGATCGGGAACATGTGGTTCCTGTGGATCTTCGGCGACAACGTCGAGGACGCCATGGGCCACGGGCCGTTCCTCCTCTTCTACCTGGCGTGCGGGGTCGCCGCGAACCTCGCGCACATCGCGGCCAACCCCCTGTCCCGGGAGCCCACCATCGGCGCGAGCGGCGCCATCGCGGGCGTGCTGGGGGCGTACCTGGTCCTCTTCCCCCGGGCGCGGGTCCTGTGCCTCGTGCCGCTGTGGGTCTTCCTGCAGTTCCTCTGGGTGCCCGCCCTGCTCTTCCTCCCCCTGTGGGTGGGGATGCAGCTGGCCTCCGGCCTCCTCGCGCTCGGGACCGACACGGCCGGCGGGGTGGCGTGGTGGGCCCACGTGGGCGGCTTCTTCACCGGCGTGGTCCTGGCCCGGGCCTTCGCGCGCTCCCGCCGGTGGTGAGGCCGGCGCAGGAGATCCCCGGGAGGGGGCGAACCCACTGGCGGGCACGTGGGACGGGGGCAGATGCTCGTGTGGAGGGAGGAGGATGCGCCAGATCGTGGTGGAGACCCTGCCGGGCATTCCGGTGAGCGAGTTTCAGGTGGAGATGGTGGAGCGCAAGGGGATAGGCCACCCGGACTCCATCTGTGACGCCATCATGGACCGGGTCTCGATCGAGCTCAGCAAGGAGTACCTCCGCCAGTTCGGACAGGTCCTCCACCACAACATCGACAAGGCCTTCCTCGTGGCGGGGGACGCCGACGTGCGGTTCGGCGGCGGGACGATCCGGGAGCCCATGAAGCTCATCTTCGGGGACCGGGCCACCTACGTGTACAAGGGGCGGGAGATCCCCATCCGCGAGATCGCCATCCGCACGGCCAAGAATTGGATCCGGGAGAACCTCCGGTTCGTGGACCCCGGGGGCCCCGACGACCAAGACGGGCCCCACGTCGCCTACCAGCTGGAGCTGCGTCCCGGGTCGCCCGAGCTCGTGGACATCTTCAGCCGGGACGTGACGGGCGCCAACGACACCTCGGCGGCCGTGGGGTACTGGCCCATGACGGAGACGGAGCGGCTGGTGCTGGAGACGGAGCAGTTCATCAACTCGCGGACCTTCAAGGAGGAGTTCCCGGAGGCCGGGGAGGACGTGAAGGTCATGGGCGTCCGGCTGGGGCGGGAGCTCCGCCTCACGGCCGCCGTCGCCTTCGTGGACCGCTTCATCGAGAGCGAGGCGCACTACTTCCAGCGGAAGCAGGCGGTGTACGAGGCGGTCATGGACTTCCTGTCCCGGCGGACCACCCTGGAGAAGGTCACCCTCGAGCTCAACACGCTGGACGAGCCCGGGCGCGGGATCAACGGCGTCTACCTCACGGTCCTGGGGACCTCGGCGGAGTCGGGGGACAGCGGCCAGATCGGCCGGGGGAACAAGGTGAACGGCGTGATCGCCGTCAACCGCCCCATGGGGACCGAGGCGGCGGCCGGGAAGAACCCCGTGTCCCACGTGGGCAAGATCTACACCATCTTCACCCACCAGGTCGCCCAGAAGGTCTACGAGGAGGTCAAAGGAATCCGCGAGGTCTACGTGTGGATGGTCAGCCAGATCGGCCGGCCCATCGACCAGCCCATCACCGCGGCCCAGATCATCGTGGAGAAGGGCGTGCGCAAGTCCGCGGTGATGCGCCAGGTCCGGGAGGTCCTGGACCGCGAGCTGGCCGGCATCGGCGTCTTCTGCCGGGATCTGGTCGCGGGCAAGTACACCGTGTGCTAGGGCGGGGGCGGGCGGGCCTTCTGGCGCTCGCGGTCGTCCTGGCCGCGGCGGCCTGCACCCTCGAGCGCACGCCCTCGGGCCTGGGTCCGCCGTTCCTCGAAGTCGTCGGGTGGACCCGGGTCGCGGACCTGAGGGCGACGACCCCTCCCAGCTGGTCTCCGACCGCTCCCCGGCTGGCCTTCGCCACCTATGAGGGGATCTGGGTGGCGGGCCTCTCCGGGGAACCCCGGCGGGTGGCCGCACTCCCGGGCGTCACGCGGGTCGCGTGGCGTCGCGGGGGATCCAGCGTGCTGGCCCTCGCGGGAGGGCGGCTCCTCGATGTCCCGGTGGGAGATGCCGGCACCGCGACCCAGGTGGTGGCGACCGGGGTCCGAGCCTTCGCCGAGGCTCCCGACGGCCGGAGGATCGCCCTCGTCACCGTGGAGGGCGGCCGGGACGCAGTCCGGCTCGTGGGCCCGGGCTCCGGCGGCCGGCTCGGGCAGGCGGTGGCGATCCCTCCCGGGTGGGGGGTGCGCGGGCTCACGTGGGCGACGTCCCGCGACTTGCTCCTGGCTCTCGGCCGAGGCCCTTCCGGCTTCGCGGAGCGCGTGGCGCGGCTCACGCTGGGAAGTCCTCGCCCCCTCCACCTTCAGGCGTGGATCTCCCTCGGCCGCCCCACGCCCCGCCTTGAGGTCTCCCCGGGGGCCAGATTTCTCGCGTACGTGGTGCCCCCACCCCCGGGAGGGGACGGGGGCCAGAGCGTGGCGGTCCAGCGGCAGGACGGCACGGGGCGCAGGATCCTCGGTCCTCCGGGCCGGATTTTGGGCCTCGCCTGGTCCCCCTCGGGGACGGTCCTCGCCCTCGCCCGCAGGAGGGGACAGGACCGTGCTTCCCTGGAGCTCGTCGACGTCACGACGGGCCTCGGGGCTCCAGTGGGCGAGTACCGGCCCGAGACCTCGCCCACCGCGGGGCCCGTAAGCCTCGCCTGGGCGCCGAGCGGCCGCGCGCTCGCGGTCGGTCCGGGGCCAGGGCAGCCGCCCGATCCTGTGTGGGTGGTCCTCCTGAGACGGCGGTAGCGGAGGAGCGGGGACGCCTTGACACTGTCGGCGCACCCGGGCCACAATGGAGCGTAAGGGCAAATCATCTGGCCGGGCGGCCCCGCCCGTGCGGCGGGCGGGGCCGTCGTCCGTATGGAAGCCGCGGAGGTGGAAGGATGCCGATCTACGAATACCGCTGCACGCGATGCGATCACCTCTTCGAAGTGACACACGGCGTGGGCGCGACGGTCGAGCGGTGCGAGCGGTGCGGCGGCCCGGTGAGGCGGGTGTTTTCGCCCGTGGGCATCATCTTCAAGGGGCCGGGGTTCCACGTCACTGACTACAGGAAGACGCCGGCCGGGGGGGACGGCAAGGGGAGCGAGAGTTCCCATGGATCGGGCGAGGGGAAGACGGCCGCCTCGGGCACGGGCACAGGCACAGGCTCAGGGGGCGCGTCCCGGTAGCCGGGAGGCCGCGGCGAGAGCGAGGGCGTGGCCCGGAGGTCACGCCCTCGCTTTGCTTTTCCTGCTGGCAGGGCTCGGGACGGCGGCGCCGGCGCAGGCGGCCACGGTGGAGGCGCGAGTCGGCTTCGACGGCGCGGTGGCGCTCGGGGTCCCCGTGCCGCTTGAGGTGCAGGTGGTGCCGGGGAGCGAGCGAGGCCGCGTCCTCGTGGTCGTGGAGGCCCCCGCGCTGGGGCCTCTCGGCCGCGCCGTAGAGCGCACCGTCGTGCCCCTTGACGCGATCCCCGGCGTCCCGCAGGTCGTCCGCGTCCCGGTGGTCGTGGGCGACCTCCGCGAGCCGCTCCGGATCCGGGTCCGGCTGGGGAACCGCGACATCGCCCACACGGACCTGGCGGTGGATCCGGCGCGGGTCGGGTCCCGGATGGTGGTCGCCCTCTCGGCGGTCCACAGCGGATTGGAAATCCTCCGGCGGGTGCCCGGTCGCGTGGTCACGGCCTACGTGGAGCCCCCGGATCTCCCCCGCGAGTGGCAGGCCTATCTCGGGGTGGACCTCCTGATCCTGCGGGATCTCGACCCCTCGCGTCTTGACCGCGCCCAGCGCGATGCCCTCGTCACGTGGGTGGAGCTCGGCGGCCGCCTCCTCGTGGTCGCCCGTCCGGGGGCGCCTCCGCCGGCGTTCCTCGATCCCCTCCTGCCCGCGCGCGCGGGACAGGAACGCGTCCTGGAGACCCTCCCCGGATTCGGGTCCCGTTTCGGCGCTCCCCTCCCCCAGGGGCCCTATCCCGTGGTCGGGCTCCTGCCCCGGGAGGGCGCCGGGTCCCTCGGGGAGGGGACGATCCGGGTCCTGGCGTGGAGGCCTGCGGGGCTCGGGGAGGTCTTCCTCGCGGGGTTCGATCCGTGGGCGACGCCCTTTCTGAACTGGGCGGCGCGGCTCCGCTTCTGGGAGGAGGTCCTGGGGCGTCCCCGCCGGCCGCTCGTGGATCCGGGACCCGCCTCCTCCGCCCTGGCGGGCCGTCCCGCCGCCGACGGTCTCTCGCAGGCGGTCGTGGGCCTCGTCCTCGGCGCGTACCTCGGGGCGCTCTTCGTCGTCCGACGGGCCCGCCCGTCTCTGGGAGGAGCGGGCCTGTGTCTCATGGTGGCGGCCCTGGCCATCCCTGTCTCTCTCGGTCTCGGTCGGGAGGTCCGGAGTCGGTCCGTGACCCTGGCCCAGGCCGCCGTGGTCGTGCAGTCTCCCGGCGCGCCCGTGGGGCGGGTGGTCTGGGTCGGCGTGCTCACGGTCCCCTACGGAGGACCGTACCACCTCCGCGTCCCGCCGGGAGCGGTCATGCTCCCCAGCGACGTCCCGCGGGACCGCACGCTGGACCTCGGCGGAGGACAGGTCTCGCTCCACGGGACGCTCCGCGCCCGCGTCCCTCAGCAGGTGCTCGTGGCCGTGGGGGCGGTCCGGCTGCGGACGGCGGCCGCGCTCGGGCCCGGAGGGCGGCTCACCGTGGACCTCGGGGGGGATCGTCTCCTCCACGCGTGGGTGGCCTTTCGGGGGAGGGTGTCCCTGCTCGGCGACCTCCCGGCGGGCGTCTCCGTGCGCGAGCTCCGAGGGGCGCGCTGGATGACCCCGGAGGACGCCGCGAGCGCATCCTCCGATCTCGGCGGCCCCTCATTCGGCTTCCGGCTCCTCGGGGCCGGTGTTATAATGAAGGCCACGACCACGCCGGTGCTCGTGGGGGAGCTCGCGCGTCCGCTGCCGGCGTTCGAGTGGGCCGGCCGGAGCGTCCCGGGCCGACGGACGACGATCCTGCTGATTCCTCTCGCCGGGGAGTGATCCCGGGAGCGCGATGCGGAATCCCGTGTTGCGGGGGGATGTGAGGGCCAGGGCCCGGAGCCGCAAGATTCGCGCCATCGAGCTCTTCTGCGTGTCCGCTCTCGCCCTTTTGGCGTTCCTCGGCCTTCCCCCGGAGCTCAGCCAGATCGAGCAGGACCGCCAGACGGGCCTCGTGGCCGCCCTCGGCGTGGTCCTGCTGGTCCTCGTCACCTACTTCGCGTCTGCCTGCGCGGCCGGGGAGATCGCGGTGGAGGGCGAGAAGTCGGCGGTGGACCTTTTGTTTGCGCCCTTCCGTCCCGCGACCATCGCGGCGGGCAAGAGCCTGAGCTCCCTCCTCACCGTGGTCTACTGGATCCTGCTGGGCCTCCCGATCCTCGTCCTCGCGGCCGCCGTCCGACGCACTCCCCTCGGAGATCTCATGGCCGTCGTGGGGCTTGCGGCGTCGGCGGCGTGGGGGATCGCCCAGTGGGGGCTCCTGTACAGCATCGCGGTGGAGTCGGAGTTCGCGCGGACGGCGGTCCACTGGGCCACGCTCTTCCTGGCGTTCGTCCTGACCCTCCTCCTGCCTGCCGGAGCCCGGTGGGTGAATCCCGTGGTGGCCGTGGGGTCCGCCGCGGGAGGCCAGGTGGTCCTCTCCGCGTTCGTCCTGTACCTCGGGGTCGGCCTCCTCGGGTGGGCGGCCTCGCTCCTCGCCCTCGGGCGGTTTGACGGTGCCTCATAGCGGAGACGCCCGCCACCTCCTGGAGGCGCTTCTCCGGCCCGCCGCGCGGAGGCTCGCCCTGGACCTCCTCCTCCGGACCGCCTGCCGGATGCTGGGAGGGGTCGCGACAGGAGTCCTGGGGGGGCTCCTCGTGAGCGCGGCCTTCTCGCTGGCCATCCCGTGGCAGGGAGTGGCGGGAGGGAGTGCGGCGGCGTTCGCGCTCGGCCTGGGTGTCGCGGCGGCCCGGTCGCGCCTGCCGCTTCTCGCCGTGGCGAGGACCGTCGACGTCCGGCTGGGGCTCGCCGACCAGCTGGGGACCGCCGTGGACCTCCTCGAGAGGCCGCGCCCTCCCGGGGGCCTCGCCGCCCTCCAGGTGGCTCGGGCCCTCGAGGTCGGACGGAGGATCGACCTTGCGGCGGCGTGCCCGCTGCGCGTCCCCCGGGAAGCGGTGCCGAGCGCCCTCGCCTGGGCGCTCGTGGCCCTGTGGATGGTCCTCCCTGCGGCGCATCTCGGCCTCGGGACGCCGGGCGTCCGGGTGGATCCCGTCCTCTCCCGCGAGGGAGGGGTCCTGAGGTCGGTGGGGGAGGACCTGGCGTCCCGGAGCCGGGCCGCAGGACTGCCCGAGAGCCGGCGCGCGGCCGAGCGCGTGTCCGCCGTGGGACGGCAGCTGGAGCGCTCGGGCAGATCCCGGGCCGAGGCCCTCGCGCTCCTCGGGAAGGTGGGGGCCGACATCCGCGCGGCCGGAGCGTCCCTCGAACGAAGGGTGACGCGGATGCTGGGGTCGCGCAGGCCTCCGGAGGGGCGGGTCCCGTCTGAACGGGTCCTGCAGGAGCTCGGCTGGGCGGACCAGGCCCTGCGCACCGTGCAGGCGGTGGACGAGGCCCTCTCGGGGAAGGCGTCGTCGGGTTCGTCCCGGGAGCTCGCCCGCCAGCTCCGGGATCTGGGCACGGCGCTCCAGCGCTCCGGCGCCCCCGAGGCCCTCCGGCGGACGATCGACCGGGCGCGCCGCGACCTCGAGGCCGGCTCGCCGCATGCGGCCTCCCAGGCTCTCGGGGAGAGCCTCCAGGACCTCCGGGCGCTTGCGCGCATGCTGGGAGATATGCGGGGGCTCGAGGAGGCCCAGCGCGCGGTGGCCGGCTCGTCCCGGCACATCGCGGGGGCTCCCCCGGCTTCGGCGGACCGCGGGGGCCGGGAGGCGGAGCCTTCGCCGCCGGGTCCCTCGGCCGCATCCCGAGTCCCCGGTCCCATCCCTCCCGCGCTCGAGCCGGGAGAGGGGACGCCTCCGCCCCCGGGGCCGCACCAGGGGAGCCTCCCGGGTCAGGGACGCGGGGGCGGCCTGGGGACGAGGACTCCGCGGCTCGGAGGGACGCACGTGCCCGTCCGGATCTCGGGGAGCGCCGCCGGGGGACCCGCTGTGGTCCGGGAGGTCGTGGGCCCCGGGCGCGTCACTTCGGCCGTGCGCCGTGCGGGCGCGCTCCCCGCGGACGTCGCGCACGAGCTGGACGCGACCCTCGAGCAGGATCCCCTGCCGCCGGCCTACCGGACGGTGGTCGAGAGGTACTTCCGGGAGGCGTCCCCGCCGTGAGGGAGCAGGTGGAGGAGTTCCGGCGGGTGTGGGGGGCCATCCGGCACGAGCTCAGCCGGGTGATCGTGGGGCACGCGGAGACGCTGGACCTCGTGGTGACCGCGCTCCTGGCGGGGGGCCACGTCCTCCTGGAGGGCGTTCCCGGGCTGGGGAAGACCCTCCTCGTCCGGACGCTCGCCCAGTCCCTTGATCTCACCTTTTCCCGCATCCAGTTTACGCCCGACCTGATGCCCGCCGACATCCTGGGCACGAACCTGCTCGTGCAGGACGACAGCGGGCGCCGACGGTTCGAGTTCCAGCCGGGTCCGATCTTCTCCCAGATCGTCCTGGCGGACGAGATCAACCGCGCGACCCCGAAGACCCAGTCGGCGCTCCTCGAGGCGATGCAGGAGCACGCCGTGACCACCGCCGGCGTGTCCCGGCCGCTTGAGGAGCCCTTCTTCGTCATGGCCACCCAGAACCCCATCGAAATGGAAGGGACCTACCCGCTCCCCGAGGCCCAGCTGGACCGGTTTCTCTTCAAGCTCCACGTGACGTACCCGGGGGTGGAGGAGCTCAAGGAGATCGCCGAGCGGACGACGGGGACGGACGTGCCGACGGTGCGCCGGGTCGCGGATGCGGACACCGTCCTGCGGATGCAGGCTCTGGCCCGCGCCGTGCCGGTGGCGGGCTACGTCCAGGAGTACGCGGCCCGGGTCGTGCTGGCCACCCACCCGGACTCGCCCTTTGCCCCGGACGTCGTCCGCCGGTACGTCCGGTACGGCGCGAGCCCCCGGGGTGTGCAGGCCCTCATCCGCGCCGGGAAGGTCCGGGCCCTCGCCTCCGGCCGCCTCAACGTGGCGCTGGAGGACATCCGGTCCCTCGTCCTGCCCGCGCTGCGGCACCGCCTGCTCCTGACCTTCGAAGGCGAGGCCTCGGGCACCGGTCCCGACGAGATCCTCCACGCGGCGATGGGAGCCGCCGAGGCGGGGCCGCTCCCCAGGGGCGCCTAGGGGAGCCATGGCGCTCCGGCCGGAGGTGCCCTCCGCCGCGGCCGAGGACGACGCCGGCCTCTTCGACCCGGCCTTCCTCCAGAGCCTCGAGACCCTGGCGCTGGCCAGCCGCCGCCGGGTGCAGGGGGTGCACCGGGGCGAGCGCCGCAGCATCGCCCGCGGGCGCGGGGTGGAGTTCGCCGACTACCGCCCCTACGAGCCGGGCGACGACTACCGGTACATCGACTGGCACATCGCATCGCGGCTGGACAGGCTCGTCGTCAAGATGTTCACCGAGGAGGAGGACCTCCAGGTCCACCTCCTCGTCGATGCCAGCGCGTCCATGCTCGTGGGGACGCCCCCCAAGCTGGCGCTGGCCCGGCGCCTGGCGGCCGCGATCGGCTACATCGCCCTGGTGAACCTGGACCGGGTCACGGTCTCGGCTGTGACCTCGGCGCCCGGCCCCAGCCTGGGAGCCCTCCGGGGACGGCGGCGCGCCGTGGACCTGTTCCAGTTCCTGGCGGGTGTGCGGGGAGGAGGGGCGACGGACCTCGGGGGCGCCCTGCGGCGTCTCCTGTGGACCGCCCGGCGCGGGAGCCTGCTGGTCCTCTTCTCCGACCTCCTCGACCCGCACGGGTACGAGCGCGCGCTGCGTGAGGCCCTCTACCACCGGTGCTCGGTCTTCCTCGTCCACATCCTCGCGGAGGAGGAGATCGCCCCTCCGCTGTCGGGCGACGTGCGCCTGGTGGACGTGGAGACCGGGGAGAGCGTGGAGATCACCGCGGACCCCGACACCCTGCGCCTGTACGCGGAGGCGGTGGAGGAGTTCACGCAGGGGGTGGAGCGGTTCTGCGCGCGCTGCGGGATCGACTACCTCAGGACCCTCTCGTCGGTGCCGGCCGAGGTGCTCGTGACCCGCTACCTCCGCCAGGGAGGCCTCCTCGAGTGATCCTGGGGGCCCCCGCGTTCCTGTGGGCGCTCGCGTCTGTCCCCCTGATCCTCCTCCTGCACCTGCTGCGCCTCCGGCGGAGGACCCACCCGGTCAGTAGCGTCCTCTTGTGGCGGCGCTCTGGGCCCGCGCTCAGCTCGTCCCGGCCCCTCCGGAGGATCGAGCGGACCCTGCTGCTGCTCCTCCAGGTGCTGGCCGCCTGCGCCCTCGGCCTCGGTCTCGCGCGCCCCGAGGTGGTGGCGACGAGTCTCGGCGGAGGGGGCCTGGTCCTCGTCCTGGACGGGTCGTTCTCCATGCGGGCCCGCGATGTCGCCCCGACCCGGTTCGACAGGGCCCGGGCGGAGGCCGAGGCGCTCCTCCGGAGGGTGCGGCCGGGCCAGCAGGTCGCCGTGGTGGTGGCGGCGCCCCGCCCGGAGCTCCTCACCCCCCTGACCTCTGACCTGGGGCGGGCCCGCGCCGCCCTGCGCGGGGCCTCGCCCTGGGACGCCCCGGGCGACGTGGCGGGGGCGGTGGCCCTGGCGCGGTCGCTCGCGCCCGCCGGGCGCGTCCGCGTCGCGGTGTGGACCGACGCCGCGCACGGCCGCCTCCCGGCCCTCCCCGGCGTGGCGTACCACGCGGTGGGGAGGTCGGACGACAACGTGGGCATCACGGCCTTCCGCGTCTTCCGGGACCCGGCCCGAGAGGAGGCCTTCCTCCGTGTCCAGAACTTCGGGAGCCTCTCGCGGACGGTCCCGGTGGTGGTGAGGCTGGGGACGACGCCCATTGCGCGCGCCACGCTCCAGCTGGGCCCGGGCCAGGCCCGCTCCCTGACGGTCCCGCTGGGCGGCGGGGGCCGGCTCCGGGCGGAGCTCCAGGTGGAGGATGCGGTGCCGGAAGACAACGTCGCGGAGACGCTCGCCGGGCCGGCGCCAACGCCCTCGGTGCTCCTCGTCGGCCCTGCGGATCCGGATCTCCTGCGCCTCCTGAGGGCGCTGCCCGCCGGGCGGGTCGCGGCCACGTCCCGGGCCGACCCCGCCCTGTGGGGGGGGGTCGACGTGGTGGTCCTCAACCGCGTGGCGCCCCCCGCGCTCCCTCCCGGGAACTACCTGGTCCTGGGAGCGGTGCCGGGGGGCCTCCCGGTCGACGCCGACGGCGCCCTTCCCCAGAGCGCGCCTGCGGCGTGGGACCCCACCGACCCGCTGCTCCGTTTCGTGGACCTCCGGGGGATCCACGTCACGGGCGGGCTGCGGCTTGAGGTCTCGGGGGGCCGCACGGTGGTCGACGCCGGGAGCCCGCTCGTGTGGGTGTACGAGGGCCGGGGCGTGCGCGTGGTGCTCTTCGCCTTTTCCCTGGACCGCACCGACCTGCCGCGCCGCGTCGCCTTCCCGGTGCTCCTCACGAATGTCCTCCTCTTCCTCGGAGGATCGCCGCCGGAGGGGGTGGTCGGCGAGGGGCTCCAGCTCCCCTCCGGGGGCGCCTCCCGGGCGGTTCTCACGACGCCGGACGGGTCCCGCGTGCCCGTGCGGGCCGAGGGGGGCGTGCTCGTCCTCCCTCCCTTTCGGCGCGCGGGCATCTACCGGCTGGAGGACGGGGGGCGGACGCGGGAGATCGCCGTGACCCGGCCTCCCGGGGACGCGGGCCTCATCCGGCCGGGGCGCCTGCCGGCGCCTCTCGGGGACGGGGCGGAGAGGGCTCTCCTCCGTGCGCGCGTGAGCCTGTGGCCGTGGCTCCTGGGCGTGGCGGCGGCGGCCGCTCTCGGAGAGTGGGCCCTGGCCACCCGCCGCCGCGGGGGTGACACGTGATCCTGTGGGAGCGGCCCCTCGTCCTCCTCTTCCTCGTCGGGGTCGGGCTCGTCCTGGCCCTCGGGCGCCGCCGGTCCGGGAAGCGGTGGCGGATCGCGACGGGCCTCCGGGCGCTCACCCTGGGTCTGCTCGTCTCAGCGCTCGCGGGGCCTGTCCTGCGCCTGCCCGCGCCGGGGACCCGCGTCCTGTTCCTCGTGGACCGGTCGCTCAGCATCACCCCGATGGGACGGCAGTTCGAGGAGGCCGTCCTGCGCGAGGCGGCCCTGCGCCGGGGCCCCGCTGACAGCATGGGGATCGTCAGTTTCGGGGGGACGCCCGTCCTCGTCGCTCCCCTCTCGACCCGGGAGGTGCGGACCGACCCAGGGACCGTGCCGGATCCCGACGCCACCGACATCGCCTCGGCCATCGACCTGGGCCTCCGCGTCCTGGGCACAGACGGAGCGCGCCGGCTCGTGATCCTGAGCGATGGGGAGGCGACCCAGGGGGACGCCGTCGCCGCCGCCCGGGTGGCGGCCTCGTCGGGGGTGACCATCGACGCCGTGCCGGTCCCCCGCGAGGACGGTCCCGAGGTGCTGGTGGACAGCGTGGTGGCTCCGGGCACCGTCCGCCCGGGAGAGCGGTTTGACGTGCGCGTCGTCCTCCGGGCGACCGCCTCGGCGCACGCGGACATCGTCCTGCGGCGGGACGGCGCGGTGGTCGCCCGGCAGCGCCGGGAGGTGTCCCCCGGCGCTCTCTCGGTGTCCTTTGCGGACCGCGCCACGGGCCCGGGTGTGCTGCGGTACGACGTGGACGTGGAGGCCACCCCCGACACGCTCTCCGGCAACAACCACGGGGCCGCCGTGGTCGTCGTCCGGGGACGGCCCCGGGTTCTCTTCGTCGCGCGCTCGCCGACGCGTCTTCCGGCGTGGCTCGCGGGCCAGCAGGTCTCGGTGGACGTCCGCCCGCCCGACGCCGTGCCGTCCAGGCTGGCGGATCTTGCGCCCTACGACGCGGTGGTGCTGGACGACATCCCGGCTCCGGACCTCGCCCGCGCCCAGCAGGAGGCCCTGGGTGCCTTCGTGGGCCGCATGGGCGGGGGCCTCGTGAGCATCGGCGGGCCCCACAGTTACGGGGTCGGCGGCTACGCGGGCACGCCCCTGGAGGAGATCCTGCCCCTCCGGATGGACGTCCGGGAGCGGGCGACCCTCCCCACCGTGGCGATCGTGCTCGTCATCGACACGTCGGGCAGCATGGAGGCCTTCGGCGCGGAGCTGGCCAAGGAAGAGCTCGCCAAGGAGATCGCCTCTTCCGTGATCGACCACCTGGGGCCCCACGACCAGATCGGCGTCCTGAGCTTCGACCAGGAGTACCGGTGGCTCGTGCCGCTCACCGAGGCCCGGCACCGTGCCCGGATCCTGGGCGAGGTCGCGCGCCTGCGGGCGGGTGGGGGGACCGTGATGTACCCGGCCCTCGCGGAGGCCCTCAGGGCGCTCCGCGCGTCGCCCGCGAAGCTGCGCCACGTCATCGTCCTCAGCGACGGGCTGACGGATCCCGGGGACTTCCGGCACCTCGCCGCGGCCATGGCGGAGCAGAAGATCACCCTGAGCACCGTGGCCATCGGGAGCGATGCAGACGTGGGGTTCATGCGGCACCTCGCGGAGTGGGGCGGGGGCCGGAGCTACGTGGCCAAGGACCTCTACAGCATCCCGGAGATCTTCACGACCGAGGCGTTCCTGGCCGTGCGCTCCTACATCGTGGAGGGACCGACCCCGGTCCAGAGGGCGGGGGGCGGGGCGCCCACGCTCCAGGGCCTCCCGCTTCCCCCGCCCGTCGAGGGCTACGTCGCCACGGTCGCCAAACCGCGGGCCGATGTGGCCCTCCAAAGCCCCCGGCGCGACCCGCTGCTCGCGACCTGGCACTACGGGGCCGGCCGCGTGGTCGCCTTCACGTCGGACGACGGCCTCCGGTGGACGACTCCGTGGGCGGCGTGGAGGGGCGTGGGCCGGTTCTGGTCGCAGGCGGTCCGGTGGACGCTCCGGGCCGAGGGGCGGGGGCTCTACCTCCTGGCCTCGACGGAGCACGGGATCGGCAAGGCGGTGCTGGAAGCCCGCCACCCCGACGGGAGCCCGTGGGACGGCCTCGCCCTCAGGGGAGAGGTGACCTTTCCCTCGGGATCGCGCCAGGCGCTGGTGTTCGACCAGACGGCGCCGGGGCGGTACGAGGCCGCGTGGGAGGGTCGGCATCCCGGCGTGTACACCCTGGTGGTCGGGGCCGAAGGTCCCGAGGGGCGCGTGGGGACCCAGACCCTCGGCGTGGTCGTGCCGTACTCGCCGGAGCTCCGGCCGACCGGCGGGGGCCCGGCGCTCCTCGCCCAGCTGGTCGAGACCACGGGGGGAAGGTTTCTGCGCGACCCCCGGGACGCGTTTCGAGCGGGGCGGGGGACGGTGCCCCAGGAGGCGTGGCCCGTCCTCGCCAGCGCGGCCCTCGCCGCCCTCGTGGCGGACGTGGGAGTCCGGCGCCTCCCCGCGCTCGGCCAGCAGCTGGCTCTCCTCGGCGTTCGCCTGGGCCGGTTTCTGGGGGACCCCGCGAGGGGTCGGGACCAGCGCCTGCGCGAGGATAGGGCCTACGAGTCCGCCGACCGGTGGGCGGCGCCGCCTCCGGGGGCGGGATCGATGAGCGAGGCGGCCCGCGTCTACATCTCCCGGCTCCGGCGGGGGCAGTGAGGCGCGTTGACGGGGCGAGGAGGCCCTCCCTATAATGGAAGCACCCGCACAACCGCAGGGGCGATGAAGCTCGCCTGAACCGCCGCAGGCCGAGCGGGCCGCGGCCGATGGCTTCTACAGGAACTGTAGGAGCCTTTTTTCATGGCTGGAGGGGGAGGGAGATGCCGGAGTCGTCCGTCACGTTACCGCCCTTTTCGCCGGTGGACCTGGGGCTCCTCATGGCGGTCCTCCTGTGCGCGCTCGTGGGCCTGGGGTACGGGTACGTCCGCCGCTCCCAGGTGCTGCGCGCCGACGCGGGCACGGCCCCGATGCGCGAGGTCGCCGCGGCGATCCAGGAGGGGGCGGTGGCGTACCTCCACCGCCAGCTCCGCACCATGAGCGTCTTCGTGGCCGCCATCACGGTGGCCCTGTGGCTCCTCTACAGGCCCATCTACGCCGGCCACCCGGAGCTGAGCCTCGGGATCGCGCTCGCCTTCCTCCTGGGGTGCGCCTGCAGCTACGGCGCCGGGTACATGGGGATGAGCCTCACGGTCCAGGGAAACGTCCGCGCCGCGCAGGCGGCCGGGCGGGGATTTCGGCAGGCGGTGGAGGTGGCCTTCCGGGCGGGGACCGTGTCCGGGATGTTTACGGTGGGGCTCGGTCTCCTGGGGGCGACCGTGCTGTTTATTCTGTTCCGGGAGCATGCTCCCCGCGTCCTGGTGGGGTTTGGCTTCGGCGGCTCCTTGGTGGCGGCTTTCATGCGGGTCGGCGGCGGGATCTACACCAAGGCGGCCGATGTCGGCGCCGACCTCGTGGGGAAGGTGGAGGCCGGGATCCCCGAGGACGACCCGCGGAACGCCGCCGTGATCGCCGACAACGTCGGGGACAATGTCGGGGACTGCGCGGGAATGGCCGCGGACGTGTTCGAGAGCTTCGAGGTGACCCTCGTGGCCGCGATCATCCTGGGGGCGGCTGCGCTCGGGGAGCCGGCGTTCGCCGCGGCGTACGGCCCCGGGGCTCCGGCCTTCTCCCTGCGGCTCATCCTCTTCCCCCTCCTCGTCCAGGCGGTGGGGCTTGGGGCCTCCCTGGTCGGCACCTGGGCCGTTCGGGCGCGGGAGGAGGACCTGGACCGCCCGATCGCGCCGATCGCCCGGGGGTTTTGGGTCACCCTGGGGGTCACGGTGGTCGGGGTGGCCGGTGTGACGGCGGGGCTCCTGCGGGACCCGCAGACGGGCGCCGTGGACTGGCGGTTCTTCACCGCGGTCATGGCGGGCCTGGCGCTCGCCCTGGTGATCGCCTGGCTCACCGACCTGTACACGAGCGGCGCCCAGGGGCCGGTGGCCGAGATGGCGGAGACCACCCGGACCGGGGCCGCGAACTTCCTGCTGACGGGGCTCGGCTTCGGGCTGGAGAGCGGGGTGTGGGCGCTCGTGGCGGTGGCCCTGGCCATCCTGGCGGCCTTCGGGATCTTCCAGGGCCAGCCGGCCCTCGTGGCCTACGGGGTGGCCCTCACGGGGTTGGGCCTGCTGACCGCCACGGGGTTCATCCTAGCGAGCGATACCTTCGGTCCCATCGTGGACAACGCCAACGGGATCCACGAGATGAGCCACTTCGAGACCGCGCCCGATCCCGGGGTGACGCGGATCCTGGGACGGCTGGACGCGGTGGGGAACACCACCAAGGCGCTCACCAAGGGGTTTGCCATCGCGACCGCCGTGATCGCCGCCATCGCGCTCTTCCGGTCCTTCGTGGCGGAGGCTCACCTGGACGCGGGGATCCGGGTCAACGAACCCCAGGTGTTCATCGGACTCCTCGTCGGCGGGGCCGTGCCCTTCCTCGTCTCGGCGTTCCTCTTGCGGGCTGTGGGGCGGTCGGCCTTCCAGATCGTGGAGGAGGTGCGGCGGCAGTTCCGGGAGATCCCGGGGCTCATGGAGCGCAGGGCCCGCCCCCAGTACCACCGCTGCGTCGACATCGTCACCGCCGCCGCCCAGCGGGAGCTCCTGAGCCCGGCCGTCGTCGCCATCGGGACGCCCATCCTCGTGGGCTTCGCGCTCGGCGCCCCGGCGCTCGGCGCCTACCTGGCCGGAGCCATCCTCACGGCCATGCTCATGGCGGTCTTCATGGCCAACACGGGCGCCGCCTGGGACAACGCCAAGAAGCTCATCGAGGACGGTCTCCTCGGGGGGAAGGGATCGGAGGCCCACAAGGCCAGCGTCATCGGCGACACGGTGGGGGATCCCCTCAAGGACACCGCCGGGCCCGCGCTCAACCCGATCATCAAGGTCATGAACCTGGTGGCCATCCTGGTCGCTCCGGTCGTCGTCCACCCGTGGCCGCTGTGGATCCGCCTCGCGGTGGTGGCGGCGTCCCTCGGGGCCGTGGGCCTGGCCGTCGCGGCGAACCGCCGGGCCCCGGCGCCCCGCGGGCGTCCTCTCCCGGAGCCAGGGCACGTGACCCCGCGGACCCTGTGAGGGCGCAGCCGCGTGCGGGTCCTCCTCTGCGCCGACATCCACGGCAAGGCGGCGGTTCCGGCCGCCACCGTGGTGAGGGGGCGCTGGATCACGGAGGGAGGGCCGCGGATCCCTGGGGGTCCGGCGTCTCTCAGGCCAGGGAGAGCAGTCCCTCCGGCTCCTCCACCAGGTACGTGGGGCCTGCGGCCCTGAGCGCATCCGGGTCCATGGCACCCCACAGGGCTCCCGCCGTCCACGCCCCCGCCGCCCGGCCCGCAGCCACGTCCAGGGGGCTGTCGCCGACCATGAGCACCTCCGCGGGCCGGACACCGAGCCGGGAGGACGCGGCCCTCACTGGTTCGGGATCCGGCTTGTGGCGGGCGACGTCCTCATCGGCGATGTAGACCGAGAACCACCGGTCGAGACCGAAGGTGTCCACCGCGGCCCGGGTGGTGGCCCGGCGTTTCGACGTCACGACGCCCAGCCGGTATCCCCTCTCCCGGAGGCAGTCCAGGACCCGGGGAATGGCGGGATAGAGCCGCGCGTGCCGGTCGTGGAGGGCGAGGTACCGGCGGAGGTACTCGCGGGCGAGCTCCTCCTCGTCCTGGTCCGGCGCCAGGGCCCGGAACCGCTGCCGGATGGGCAGGCTCCACGCCTCGAGGACCGCCCCCCGGTCGATGTCCCTTCCGAGACGGGCCCGACACGTCTGCCTGAACGCCGTGATGATCAGCTCCGCGCTGTCGAGGACTGTCCCGTCCAGGTCGAAGAGGATCGCGCGAAGAGGTCCGTCGCCCCTCATCCGGCCCAGGACTCGGCGGGCCGTCCTTCCCACAGGGCCGTGTAGAGGGAGAGCAGGGCGTCCCGCTCCAGCGGACGAGGATTGTTGGGGCGGGGGTAGAGCTCCAGGCACTCGTCGACGAGCTCCGGGAGCCTCTCCCGCTCGAGCCCGAGGGCGCGCACGGCCTCGGGGATGCCCACGTCGGCACACAGCCGCTGGATCCGGCCGATGACCTGGTCCGGGCCCACGCCGGCCGCCGAGGCCGCCCGCGCCAGGCGATCCGCGGCTGCCTGCCTGTTGTAGGCCATGGCGTAGGGGAGGGCGAGGGCGCAGGACAGCCCGTGGGGCAGGTGGAGGCGGTTGGCTAAGGTGTAGGCGATGGAGTGGCCCAGGACCATGCCGGCGTTGAGGGCGAGGCCCCCCAGGTAGGCCCCGAGGAGCATGTGCGCCCGCGCCTGGGCGTCGTGACCGGACCGGTAGGCCCGGGGCAGGGCCTCGACGATGAGCTCGATGCCCTCCACCGCGGCCGCGTCGGTGAGGCCTGTGGCGTTGGTGGAGAGGAGGCCCTCGATGCAGTGGCTCAGGGCGTCCAGGCCCGTGTGCGCGGTGACCGACGGAGGGAGGGAGTGGGTGAGCTCGGGATCCAGGAGGACGCCGGCTGCCAGCAGCTGAGGGTGGTTGTTGGCGAAGGCCTTGCGCCCTTCGGACGTGATCACGGCGTTCTGGCTCGCCTCGGCCCCCGTGCCCGCCGTCGTGGGGACGAGGATCGTGGGGACGGCGGGCGAGGCGAAGCGCCCTCCCCGCAGGTGGGTGTAGTCGAGGGCGCTGCCCGGGTTGTGGACCAGCGCGGCCGCCAGCTTGGCCACGTCCATCACGCTTCCTCCCCCGACACCCACCACCAGCGCGGGTCGGATCTGCCGCGCGAGGGCCGCCGCGCGGTCGGCCACGTCGGCCGTGGGCTCGCCCGGGACGTCGGTGTACCGGTGGAGCGTGTACCCCATCCCCTCGAGCCCCTCGGCGATCTCCCGGGCCAGCCCGAGCCGCTCCACGACGGCGTCGGTGACGAGGAGCGCGGCGCCGGGGGAGAGGCCGAGCTCCTGGACGCACGCCCCCACCTCGCGGCGGGAGCCCGCCCCGTACCACACCCGGCTGGGTGCCCGGAAGGGACGGGGTCGGTCGTGTAGATGATAGAGCTGCGCCATGGGGGGTCCCTCCGCCGATCTCCGCGGCCGGACGCGCGTTGACCCGCTGACAGGGGGATGATACCATCGGGGCGGCCCGGAGGCAATTTCTGGACGCGGGGGTCCTATGGCGATCGGCGTTGACCGGGTGCCCGCGGGCGTCCCCCTTCCCGGCACCCTGCCGAGGATGGTGCGGGTGCGTCAGCGGTTCCCGCGGCCCCAGGTGGCGGACGTGGCGGCCGCTGTCCGCGCGGCCCTCGACGCCGTTGGCCTCGCCCGGCAGCTGCGGCCCGGGGCCCGGGTCGCCATCACGGCGGGGAGCCGCGGCATCCGGGACATCGTGCCGGTCCTGCGGGCCGTCGTGGAGGAGGTCCGATCGGCCGGGGGGGATCCCCTCCTCGTGGGGGCCATGGGGAGCCACGGGGGAGGGACGGACGAGGGGCAGCGCCGCCTCCTCGCGCACCTCGGGATCACCCCCGAGAGCGTGGGGGCACCCCTCGTGACCTCCATGGACGCGGTGGAGCTCGCTCGGACCGAGAGCGGGCTGGTCGCGTACTGCGACCGGGTCGCGGCGTCCTGCGACGGGATCCTCGTCGTGAACCGGATCAAGCCGCACACGGGGTTCAGCCGCCCCTTTGGGAGCGGGCTCCTGAAGATGCTGGCCGTCGGGCTCGGGAAGGCGCCCGGAGCGGCGCAGATCCACCGGCAGGGCCCCGGAGAGCCCATGGCCCGGGCGATCCGGGAGATCGCCGCCCGCATCCTGGCGACGGGGCGCGTGCTGGGGGGCGTGGCCATCATCGAGAACGCCTACGACGAGACCGCGCGCATCGTCGGGGTCCCCGCCGGGAGGATGCTGGAGGAGGAGCCCGAGCTCTTTCGGGAGGCCCGGTCCCTCATGCCGCGCCTCCCGGTCGATGCCATGGACCTCCTCATCGTCGAGGAGATGGGGAAGAACTACAGCGGCACCGGCATGGACGTCAACGTCATCGGCCGCTGGCGGATCGCGGGCGTCCCGGAGCCCGAGACGCCGCGGGCGGAGCGCATCGTCGTGCTGCGCCTGTCGGAGGCCTCGGAGGGGAACGCCCAGGGCATCGGCCTCGCCGACTTCACCACCCGGGCCCTGGTGGAACGGATCGACTTCGACGCCACCTACCTGAACTGCCTCGTGAGCACCTACGTGCAGAGGGCCATGCTCCCCCTCGTCCTCCCCACCGAGCGCGACGCCGTCCTCGCCGCCCTGGGGAGCCTCGGCCTGTCCGACCCCCACCGGGCGCGTATCGTCCGCATCGCGAACACGCTGCACCTGGAGGACGTGTGGGTCTCCGAGCCGCTCCTCCCGTCCCTCCACCCGGGGGAGGCGTCCCCGGTCGGCGACCCCGAGCCGCTGCGGTTCGACTCCTCGGGACGCCTGTGCTGACCGCCGAGGACATCCGCCGCGCGGCCGAGCTCCTCCGGGCGAGCCGGTGGGCGGTCGTCCTCACGGGCGCTGGCGTGAGCACCGAGTCGGGCCTGCCCGACTTCCGGTCTCCCGGGGGGCTGTGGACCGCCGTGGATCCGGCCCGCGTGGCGTCCCTCTCGGCTTTCCGGGCCGACCCCGACACGTTCTACAGCTTCTACCTGACGCGGTTGAGCCAGCTGGGCCGCGCCAGCCCCAACGCCGCCCACCGGGCCATCGCGCGGCTGGAGGCCCTGGGGATCGTCAAGCTCGTCATCACGCAAAACGTGGACGGGCTCCACCAGCAGGCCGGATCCCGGGAGGTGATCGAGGTCCACGGGAACCTCCGGGAGGCCCGCTGCGCCCAGTGCACGGCCGTCGTGCCGATCCAGGAGATGACCGCCCCCCTCCAGGCCGGGCGCCGGCCGCAGTGCGGGCGGTGCGGGGGGCTCCTCCGCCCCAACGTCGTCCTCTTCGAGGAAATGCTCCCCCTGGACGCCTACGCGCGGGCGGAGGAGGGGTGCCGACGGTGCGATACGCTCGTCGTGGTGGGGTCGTCCCTCGAGGTCTACCCCGTCGCCGACCTCCCGCGCATGGCCCTTGCGCGGGGCGCCCGGCTCCTCATCGTCAACCGGGACCCGACCCCCTACGACGGCGCCGCGCACCTCGTCCTCAGGGGGTCCGCGGGCGCCATCCTCCCGGACGTGGTGGGGGCGCTCGAGGGCGGGGACGTGTGAGGGGAGCGGAAACGGGGTAAGAGAAAGGAGGAAGGGCGTGCTCCAGGCGGAAGTCGGTATCTTCGGAGGGTCGGGGTTCTACTCGTTGCTGGAGGAGGCCCGGGAGCAGAAGGTCGACACCCCCTACGGGGAGCCCAGCGACGTCGTCACCCTGGGGGAGATCGCCGGCCGCCGCGTCGCCTTCCTGCCGCGGCACGGCCGCACGCACCGCCTGCCCCCGCACCGGATCAACTACCGCGCCAACGTCTGGGCCATGAAGTCCCTGGGCGTCCAGTGGCTCTTCGGTCCCTGCGCGGCGGGGAGCCTCCAACCCCACATCCGGCCGGGGGAGTTCGTGGTGTGCGACCAGTTCGTGGACCGGACGTGGGGGCGCCCCGACACCTTCTACGAGGGGCCCACGGTGACCCACATCGCGGGTGCCGACCCCTACTGTCCGACGCTCCGGCCGCTCGTGGCGCAGGCGGCCCGGGACCTGGCGATCCCCGTGCACGACCGGGGAACGGTGGTGGTGGTCCAGGGACCGCGGTTCAGCACGCGGGCGGAGAGCCGGTGGTTCCGGTCCCAGGGGTGGGAGGTCATCAACATGACCAACTACCCCGAGGTGGTCCTGGCGCGCGAGCTGGAGATGTGCTACGTGAACATCTCGCTGATCACCGACTACGATGTGGGGGTCGAGGGGGATCCGTCGGTGGAACCGGTCAGCCACGAGGCCGTCTTGGCGGTGTTCCGCGAGAACCTGGACAAGCTCCGGCGCCTCCTCGTCACCGCCATCGAGCGGCTGCCGCGAGAGCGATCGTGCTCCTGTGCGACCGCCCTCGCGCACGCCCGGCTCGGGTAGGAGGAGGCCGTGGAGTCCACAGGCAGCGATCGCGCAGGACGGGGCTTGGGGCTCGGGGTCTTCGCCCTGGGGGTGGCTCTCCTCCTCGTGGTCTTCTACCTGGCCTACGCGGAGCTCGTCGCCACCGGGGCCCTGACCGGCGTCGTCGGTCGGTCGGCGGGGGATGCCGCGCTCCTCGTCGCCACCAAGGGGCTCTTCCTGTTCCTGCTGGCCTTCGTGGCCTCGGCGGTGGCCAACAAGGGGATCGCCCTCTACCAGGCCGCCCTGGCCCCCCGGGGCGGTCCGTGAGGGCGGCGGAGCCGGGGAGGTCGGGCGGTGGAATGTGAGGTGAAGGTCCGCGCCGAAGGCGACGTCACCGTGATCGACGTCGGGGGGGACGTGGACCTCTACACGGCGCCGCGCCTGGAGGAGGCCCTGCTCCAGGCCTCGGCGGCGGAGTCCCCCCGGGTCGTAGTGAACCTCGCGCGCACCACCTACCTGGACAGCACGGCCCTGCGCATCCTCACGGTCGCCCAGAGGCGTCTTTCCGAACGCCAGGGGGCGCTGGCCATCGCGTGTGCCCCCGGTCCCATCGCCAGGCTCTTCGGGATCACCGGCCTGGACCGGGTCCTGCCGCTGTGCGCCACCGAAGGGGAGGCGCGCGAGCGGGTCCGGGCCGGCCCTCCCCGGCCATCGTGACCAGGAGGTCCGAGCTCTCCCTCCCCGCCGTGCCGGAGTCCCTGGCGCGGGCGCGCGCCCATCTGGTGGACGTCGTGGGGCCGACCGTGACGCCCGAGGAGCTCTTCGACCTCCAGGTGGCCGTCGGCGAGGCGTGCACCAACGTCATCCGGCACGCGGCGGCGCCGGTGTTTACGGTCCGCGTATTGGTCGGCGAGGCGGATGTGACCGTGGAAGTGGAGGACAGGGGCAGGGGGGTGGACCCCTCCGCCCTCGCCGTCCCCCTCCCGGCGGAGGGGCCGAGCGGCCGCGGCTTCGCCTTGATGCGCGCCCTCGTGGACGCCGTGGAGGTCACGGCGTCTCCCGGGGGGACGTGCGTGCGGTTGCGGAAGCGACGGACCCCCGTGGCGTGGTGAGGACGCTTCCCCTCGGCATCCGCGGCAAGATCGCCGCGGTGATCCTGATCTGCATGGTCCCCGTCCTGCTCCTGGGTGCCGTCTTCTACCATGACCGCAACCAGGAGCGCCGGCGCCTGGTCCTCGACGCTCAGGCGCAGCTGGCGCGGGGTCTGGCCTCGGACGTGTCGACCTTCGTGGCGAACGCGGTCCACACCGAACGGGAGGCCGGGGCCGCCGTGACCAGCCAGCCCTACCCGGTGGTGGGGATCGTCCAGCTCTTCGCCGCGATCCGCAGGAGCGACCCGGCGTTCCGCGCCCTGGCGCTCGTCCTCCCCGACGGCCGCGTGGAGGCGGGCGACCCTCCCCTCGTCCAGGGCGGAAGCGTCGCCGACCACGCTCCCTTCCGGGCGGTCCGGCGCGGTGCCGAGTGGGCGATCGGGCACCCCGTGTGGACCGCCGGGCACCCGGAAGTGGAGCTGGTGACCGGCATACGCCTGGGAGGGCGCCTCGTGGCGGCGGTGGACGGGCGCGTCGACCTCGGCTCCCTCCCGGCCCTGCGCCCCGCGATCCTGCCCCCCGCGACAGACGGGGTGGTGGTGGACGGCGCAGGGCGGGTCGTCCTGGCCCTGGGGACGGCGTCCCTCCGCTCGCTGGGGGACCTCCCGGCGGTCCGGGAGGCCCTCGCGGGCCGCACGGCCATCGTCGAGGGAGTCCGGGATCCACGGACAGGCCAGAGGAAACTCGGGGCCGCCGCCCCCATCCCCGAGCTCGGCTGGGCCGCAGTGGTCCTTGAACCCGAGTCCTCCGCGCTCGAGCCGGTCCGCCGGGCCGCCTCCCAGGAACTGCTCTGGATCCTGGCCTACGCCGGGCTCGGGCTCTTCCTGGCCTGGGTCCTGGGCGGCGAGCTGAGCGCGCCGATCCTCGCGCTGGCCCGCGGGGCCCGCGCCATCGGGCGCGGGAGCGTGGGGTACCAGGTCGCGCTGCGGCGCCGCGACGAGCTGGGCGAGCTGGCCCAGGCCTTTGACGAGATGAGCGAGCGGCTCGCCCGGCACATCAGCGAGATGAACGCGGTCCAGGCCGTGAGCGATGCGGCGCTCTCCACCGTCAGGCTGGGGGAGCTGCTCCCCACCCTCCTCGGCCAGATCGTGGCGGCGATGCGCGTGGATGACGGGGCCATCTGGTTTGTGGACGAGGTCACAGGCGACCTCGTGGCGCCCGGGGGGACGGACCCGGGGGGAGAGGCCGGCCGCGGGGTCCGCCGTCTGCGCCGCGACCAGGGGCTCGCGGGGCGCGTCGTCGCCTCGGGGCGCCCGGTGACCGTCTCCAGGGTGGAGGCCTTCCCCGACGTGGCCGGCCCGCGCGTCCACGCCGCCGTCGCCGTCCCCCTTCGGGCGGGGGGCCGCGTCATCGGGGCGATCGAGGTGGTGTCGCGCCGGCCCCGAGAGTTTGAGCCGCGGGAGGTGAGGCTCCTGGAGACGTTCGCCGACCGCGTGGCGCTGGCCGTCGACAACGCCCGGGCCTACGAGCGCCAGCAGGAGATCGCCGGGATCATCCAGAGGGCGCTGCTCTCGCCGCCGGACCTCCAGGTCCCCGGACTGGCCGTGGCGGGGCGCTACAGGCCGAGCCGGGAGGTCGGGGGAGACTTCTACGCGGTCCTCCCTCTCGAGGGCCAGCGCGTGGGGCTCGCGATCGCCGACGTGTCGGGAACGGGGATCGCGGCGGCCACCCTGTCGGCCAAGACACGGTACCTGCTCGAGGCCCTCGCCCTGGACGGCCGGCCGCCCGACGCGGTGTTGGCGCAGGTGAATGCGGTGCTCGCGCGGGACGCCGGGGAGGGCATGTTTGTCAGCGTGTTCTACGGCCTCCTGGACGTGGGGAGCGGGGGGCTCCTGTTTGCCAGCGCCGGCCACCCGCCTCCCTTCCTGCTCAGTCCCCTGGCGGATGCGGCCCGTGCCCTGGAGGCGCCCGGGATCCTCCTGGGGGTCGACCCCCGGGCGGAGTACGCGGCCCGCCACGTGCGCCTCCATCCCGGCGATGTCCTGCTCCTGTACACCGATGGGATCACCGAAGCCCGCAGCGCCTCGGGCGAGCTGTTCGGGGAACACCGCCTCCTCTCCGCTGCTCGGGAGGCGGGGACCGCGACCCCTCAGGCGATTGCCGCCGGGGTCATGGAAGCGGTGAGACGGTGGAGTGCGGGAGGCCCCTGCGACGATCAGGCGGTGGTCGTAGCGCGGTTTCAGCCCGCAAGCGCCCCCGAGGGAGAGGCGTCCCGGGAGCGGTCGGCATGATGCGCGCGGCGCCGGGACCTGTCCCGCCGCCCGGGGTCCGAAGGGGGGGCCAGGCCAGCCGTGGCGAGCGCGGCCGGAGCCGTCGTTGACGGTGCGCGGAGGGGTGTGTTATACTGGCGCCGCTCAAGAAGAAGCCATCCGCTTCTCACCTTATGGCGCGTCGAGTCGCATCGGAGACGTCACGGTCTCCGGCGGGAGAGCCGCCGATAAGGTCCGTGGCAGGTGAGGTACGTGGAGGGGGTGGCGCCGCCATCCCCTTACTGTTTCGTCCCAAAGGGGGCTGAGGGTCTATCGAGCGAGAGACGAGGATAAATGAACGCATCCGGGCGCGAGAGGTCCGGCTGATCGGTCTGAACGGGGAACAGCTCGGGATCGTGCCCATGCGGGAGGCGCTGGCGCGGGCCCAGGAGGCGGGGCTGGACCTCGTGGAGGTGGCGCCCACGGCCAACCCGCCGGTGTGCCGGATCATGGACTTCGGAAAGTACAAGTACGAGCAGGCCAAGCGGGAGCGCCAGGCCCACCGGAAGTCCAAGACCTCCGAGCTCAAGGGGATGCGCCTCAGCCCGAAGATCAGCGAGCATGACCTGCAGGTGAAGACAAAGGCGGTGAGCGGTTTCCTCAAGGACGGCGACAAGGTGCGGGTGTCCATGTGGTTCCGCGGCCGGGAAATGGCCCACCCGCAGGTCGGGGAGCAGATCCTGCTCCGGATCGCCCAGCAGCTGGCCGACGTGGCGGTGGTCGAGCGGCCGCCGTCCATCGAAGGGCGCAACATGGTCATGGTGCTGGCCCCGAAGAAGAACTAGGCCCCAGAGGAGACGGGACCATGCCGAAACTGAAGACGCATCAGGGGACGGCGAAGCGCATCCGGGTCACGGGCGGGGGACGCCTCCTCCGCGGACGGCAGCTCGGCGGCCACCTCATGGTGGGGAAGCGGCCGCGCCGCAAGCGGTCCCTGCGCGAACTCCGTGAGATCGATCCGGCGGACCGGGCCCGGGTGGAGCGCTTGATCCCCTACCGCTAGAGAAGCCACTCTCTCCGGCCTCGGGGGTGGGCGCGCACGGGAGAGGAGGAGTCCACCGATGGCACGCGTGAAGCGCGGCGTCACCGCGAGGCGCCGCCACCACAAGATCCTCAAGCTGGCCAAGGGGTACTGGGGGAAGAAGAGCCGCTGGTTCAAGGTCGCGAACCAGTACGTGCTGCGGGCTCTGGCCCAGGCCTACATCCACCGGAGGACCCGCAAGCGCGAGTTCCGCAAGCTGTGGATCGCCCGCATCAACGCCGCGGCCCGGATGAACGGGACGACCTACAGCCGGCTGATAAGTGACCTGCGCCGGGCCGGGATCCGCATCAACCGCAAGCTCCTCGCGGACCTGGCGGTGCGGGACGCCCACGCCTTCGGGGAGCTCGTGGCGCGCGCACGGGGCGGAGGGAGCTGACCTCCGCGTCCCGGAGGCCTGAGCCCTCCCGCGGGATCCCCCCACCGGCTCCGTGGCCTCCCCGCGCGACTCCGCTCCCGTCATCACCAGCCGGCGCAACCCCCTGATCCGCGAGTTGCGCACGCTCGTGCGGGCGTCCCCGCGGCGGACGGCGCGTTGCGTCGTGGAGGGGTGGCGGCTGATGGAGGCGGCCCTGGACGCCGGGGCGGAGATGGAGATCGTCCTGGTGACGCCGCCGGCCGCAGCCGATCCCCGGTGGGCCTCCGTGCGGTCCCGCCTGGACGCCGGGACGGTCCGCTGGGTCCTGGTCGCCCCCGAGGTGCTGGATGCCCTCACCCAGGTGGAGACCCCCCAGGGCATCCTGGGAATCGCGCGGTGTCCCCCGCCCGCATCCCCGGAGGTGCTGGGCGGCCCCGAGGCCCTGGTCGTCGTGCTGGACGGCATCCAGGACCCCGGGAACGTGGGGGCCATCATCCGGACCGCCGTCGCCGTGGGGGCGACGGCTGCGGTGACCGTCGGCGGGACGGCCGATCCCTTCTCCCCGAAAGCCCTGCGGGCGTCCGCGGGCGCGGCCTTCCGCCTTCCCCTCCTGCACTTCCCCACGGCCTCCGCGCTCGCCGACGCCCTGGCGGCCCGAGGAATCGGCGTGGTGGTGGCCGACCCCCGCGGGGCCGTCTCCTGGGAGGCGCTCCGCGTCGCTCTACCCGTTGCCCTCGTGTTCGGCAGCGAGAGGGCGGGGGCGGACCCCGCCTGGTCTCGCGCGGGGGCTACACGCGTGCGAATCCCCATGGTCGGGCCCGTCGAGTCGCTGAACGTGGCGGCGGCCGCCTCGGTGCTGTTGTACGGGGTCCGAGACCTCCTCCCTGGATCCCCGCGGCAGAGGACCGACGGCTAGGAGCCTCTCTGCCGGGGTCGCGGCGCTCGCGCGAGTCGCGCGAGCGCGCGAGGCTTTCGTTTGTCACTGCGCGCGGGCCTGTGCTATACTAGGGCCGACCTGCAAGAGCCACACGCGGCGACAGTCCCTCCGGGTCTCCTGCCACCACGGGCAGCGCTGGAGGGGAGGAGGGTGGCGCGGTGGAGATCGTGTGGACGCCGGACGCATTTTGGCGCCTGTTCGAGACGACCGGGTCGATCTGGGCGTACCTGATCTACCGAAAGCTGGCGGCGCGTTACCCTCACTGGGTAGTGCCCATCCTGAACTAGCCAGGGCGACACAGCACGACGAGGGAGGGGAGGACGGCGTTCCCCGGGTGCGAGACACGGCCGGGGGTTTCCGCGCCCTCGGAGGACGGGTCGCCGACGCGGTGGGCCGGGACACCGAGGGAGGAGAGGGCATCCCGGGGAGCGGGATTCTGACCGGGTGAGGGAGGGAGGTGGCACTTCCGTCCCGGACGGGAGTGCATTTTTGTTGACCGAGAGAGGCGGCGTGGACGAGCGCCTGGACACGCTGGCACGGCTCCGGCAGGAAGCCGAGGCGGAGATCGCCGCGGCGGACACGCCCGAGGTCCTCGAGGGCGTGCGCGTCCGGTACCTGGGCCGGCACGGCCGGATCACCGTGGCCTTCCGCGACCTGGCCACCGTCCCCCCGGCCGGCCGCCCGCGGCTGGGCCAGGCGCTCAACGACCTCAAGGCGGCGGTGGAGCGCGCCCTGGAAGCGCGGAAGGCGGCCGTGGCGGAAGCGGCCCGGGCCGGGCGGCTCGATGCGGAGCGCATCGATGTCACGCTTCCGGGACGCCGGCTTGCCTACGGCCGGACCCACGTGCTGACGCGGACCATGGAGGAGATCGCTGACATCTTCCTCGGGCTGGGGTTCGAGATCGTCGAGGGGCCCGAGGTCGAGCACGACCACGACAACTTCGAGCGGCTCAACATCCCCCCCTACCACCCCGCCCGGGACGCTCAGGATTCCTTCTACCTGGGAGGGGGGTGGCTGCTCCGGACCCACACCACCGTGGTGGACGTCCACGTGCTGGACGCGCGGCGGCCTCCGGTGCGGGCGGTGACCTACGGGCACTGCTACCGCCGGGACCCCGCCGACGCCAGCCACTCGCCCATGTTCCACCAGCTGGACGGGTTCATGGTGGACGAGGGCGTGCGGTTCTCCGACCTCAAGGGCGTGCTCCTGACGTTCGCCCGGTCCTTCTTCGGCCCCGAGACCCGCGTGCGGTTCGTCCCGTCCTATTTCCCCTTCACGGAGCCCAGCGCGGAGATGGCCATCGGCTGCGTCCTCTGCGGGGGGGAGGGGTGCGCCGTGTGCAAGCGCACGGGGTGGCTGGAGATCCTGGGGTGCGGCATGTTCCACCCGCGGGTGCTGGAGATGGCGGGGATCGACCCGGAGCGGTACACCGCCTTCGCCTTCGGGATGGGCGTGGAGCGCCCGGCCATGCTCCGCTACAGGATCGACGACATCCGGCTCTTCTACGAGAACGACCTGCGGTTCCTCCGGCAGGTGTGACGGGTCCGGCCGATGCGGGTACCGCTCACGTGGCTCCGCGAGTTCGTCGACGTGGGGGACACATCCCCCTCCGCGCTGGCCGACCGGCTCGCGGAGGCCGGGTTGCCCGTGGAGGCGGTGGAGCCGGCCGGAGAGGACGTGGTCCTGGACATCGAGGTGACGGCCAACCGCCCGGACTGCATGAGCATCCTGGGGATCGCCCGCGAGGTCGCCCTCCTGCTGGGACGCCCCCTGCGGCTCCCGGAGGGGTACGGCCGCCGGGGGCGGCCGCGGCGGCGGGAGGCCGGGGAGGGGCCCGCTCTCCCCCTGGAGGTGGACGTCCGGGACCCCGGCGACTGCCCCCGGTTCACGGTGACCGTGATCCGTCCCGTCAGGGTCGGGCCCTCGCCGGACTGGATGCAGCGGCGCCTCGAGCTGTGCGGCGTGCGGGCCATCAACGCCGTAGTGGACCTCACCAATTACGTCATGCTGGAGATCGGCCAGCCGATGCACGCCTTCGACTACGATCGGGTCGTGGGAGGACGCCTCACGGTCCGCCGGGCCCGTCCCGGGGAGGTCCTCGAGACCCTCGACGGCGTCACCCGCAGGCTCGACGAAGACATGGTCATCATCGCCGACGAGGAGGGCCCGATCTCGCTGGCCGGCATCATGGGAGGGAGCGGGACGGAGATCCGGTCGACGACGTCCGGAGTACTGCTGGAGGCGGCCACCTGGGACCCTCCCACCATCGGGCGCACCGCGCGGCGTCTCGGGCTGCGCACCGAAGCCTCCTCCCGGTTTGAGCGCGGGACGGATCCCGACGGCCCCCTCTGGGCTCAGGCGCGGGCCGCGCGGCTCGTCAGGCAGCTGGGCTGGGGCCGTGTCCTGCCGGGCCTCCTCGACGTCTACCCCGGCCAGGCCCCCCCGCGGGTGCTCTCCCTCCGCCCCTCCCGGGCCGCATCCCTGCTCGGCGTTGCTCTCGCCCCCACGGAGGCGGCCCGTATCCTCCGCTCCCTGGGGTGCAGGGTCCAGAGGGGGCGGGGGACCCTCCTCGTGGAGGTGCCGGGCTTCCGTCCCGACCTCACTCGCGAGGAAGACCTCATCGAGGAGCTGGCCCGCGTCTACGGCTACGACCGCATCCCGCAGACGCTGCCCCGGGGCGAGACCACCCCGGGCAGGGTCGCTCCGGCGCTCTCCCTCGACCGCCGGGTGCGGGAGGTCCTGACCCGGTGCGGGCTCACCGAGGTCCTCACCCTGACCCTGGTCGGTGCGGAGGACGGTCCGGCGGGGAGCGGGCCCCCGGTCGTCCTGGAGAACCCCCTCTCGGAGGACCAGGGCGTCCTCCGCACATCGCTCCTCCCCGGGCTCCTCGGTGTGCTGGCCACCAATGCCGCGCGGCGGGTCGCCGACGTCCACGTCTTCGAGATCGGGAAGGTGTTTCGGAGCCGGGGGCCCGGGGAGCGGCCGGAGGAGCGGCGGTCTCTCGGCGTGGCCGTCATGGGACGGTGGAGGACGGGGTGGAACGTCCCGGAGGAGCACGCCGTGGCGGACTTCTTCCACCTCCGCGGGATCCTCGACCAGCTCCTCTCGGAGGTGGGGCTGGCTCCTGCTGTCATGCGGAGGCTTGAGGCGTCCCAGGAGGCGCCCGATGCGGCGGAGCTCCCCTGGTGGCACCCCGGCCGCGCGGCCAAGGTGGTGTGCGGGGGTCAGGTCGTGGGGCAGCTGGGCGAGGTGCACCCCGACAGGGCGGCGGCGCTCCGTCTCCCCTACCGGGCCTACCTCGCCGAGCTGGACCTGGAGGCCCTCTACGGGCTCGCCGTGCCGCGGGGAACGTACCGGGGCCTGCCCCGTTACCCTGATGTCGAGCGCGACATCGCCGTCGTCGTGGAGGAGACCCTGCCCGCCCAGGAGGTCGAGGCCGTCATCCGGGACTCCGGAGGTCCTCTCCTCGAGGCGGTGGAGCTCTTCGACGTCTACACGGGCCCGCCGGTCCCCCCCGGCTCCCGAAACCTGGCCTACCGCCTCCGGTTGCGGGCGCCGGACCGGACCCTGACCTCGGCCGAAGTGGAGGAGATCCTGGCCCGGGTCCGAAGTGCCTTACGGCACGCCGGCGCGCGGCTGCGGGAGTGAGCAGGGCCCCCGGGAGGTCGAGCTTCGGTGCCCCGGACCATCGCGTTGAACTGGATCGACTGGATCACCCTCGCCATCGTCCTGGTGTCCATGCTGCGGGGGATCCGGTCGGGGGTCCTCGCCGAGGTGGTGGAACTCGGCGTCCTCGTGGCCGCCTACCTGGCGGCCGCAGTGCTGTATCCGCAGGGGGTGGCCTTCATCCACCGGGTCCCTGTGCTCCCCCGGGCCTGGGAGGGCCTCGTGAGCTTCCTCGTCATCTGGCTCGTCCTCTACGGCGTGGCGGCCTCGCTCGTCCGGTGGGCTCTCGGGAGGGCCATCTTTCCCGGTTCCCGGGTCCTGGGCGGTCTCGTGGGCGGGGTGAGGGGCCTTGTCCTGGTGACGGCCCTCCTGTTTATGAGCCTCGCCGCCCCCTTCCACCGCGTCGTGGCCACGGACTCCACGCGGTCCCTCGTGGCCCCGACCTTGCTCCGGTGGGGCGACCGCCTTGAATCGGCCCTCCTCCCTCTCGCGCCTGTACCCATCCCCCGCCTCGGCCCCGGAGGGCGACGCTTTTAGGCGGGCCATCGGGTCCGAGTCCGATCGTGGTGGGTCGGTCGACGCCGCAGCTCGAGCGTGATCGGGACACCCGAGAGCCAGCGCGCCAGGGGGGCGCGCACCGTCCGCTGGCGAAGCCCCGGCGTATCGGGGAGCCCGCGGGGCGGAGGGCGGAGCGGCTCCCGCGGTCGTTCTTCGCGCGGAGCACGCTGGCCGTGGCCCGCGACCTCCTGGGTTGCTACCTGGTCCATGACTCTCCCCAGGGCCGGACCGTCGGGCGGATCGTGGAGGTGGAGGCCTACCGGGGCCCCGGGGACCCGGCGAGCCACGCCTACCGGAGGACGCCCCGCAGCGAGGTGATGTGGGGGCGCCCGGGGACGGCCTACGTCTACTTCAGTTACGGCAACCACGCCTGCATGAACGTCGTGACGGAGCGGGAAGGGCGGCCGGGGGCCGTCCTCCTCCGCGCCCTCGAGCCGGTGGAGGGGATCGCCCTCATGGAGCGGAGGCGCAGGACCCGGGACCGCAGGCTCCTCACCAGCGGTCCGGGGCGGCTCACGCAGGCCATGGGGATCACCCTCGCCCACAACCGGGCCGACCTCGTCCGCGGCCCGCTGTACCTCGTCCGGGGTCCGCGTCCCCGCGCCGTCGTGGCGACCCCGAGGATCGGGATCTCCGCCGCCACGGATCGTCCGTGGCGGTTCGTCGTCCCGGACTCACCGTACCTCTCGCGCCCGGTGGGCCGGCCTCCCCGCAGGGCCATCGCCGGGGGCGGCCGGTGACCGCCGTGGGCGGGCGCGGGATCCTCTACAGGCTCTACGAGGCGCGCTTGCTCCGGGAGCTCCACCGGGGGCCTCTGCCGCACCACGTGGGCCTGATCCTCGACGGGAACCGCCGCTATGCCGACCACGTGGGCGTCCCCGACCATGAGGCCTACCGGCGCGGCGCCGACAAGGTGGACGAGGTCCTTGAGTGGTGCGACGGCCTTGGGATCCCCCAGGTCACGGTCTGGGTGCTCTCCATCGAGAACCTGGAGAGGCCGCCCGAGGAGCTCCTGCCCCTCCTGCGCGTCATCGAGCGCAAGGTCCTCGAGCTGGCCCGCTGCCCCGCCACCGTGAGGCGCGGGAGGAAGATCCGGGCCCTGGGGCGCCTCGACCTGCTGCCGCCCTCGCTGCGGGAGGCCGTGGCCGAGGCCGAGCGGCTCACCGCCGGGTACCGGCGGTCCCTCCTCAACATCGCGGTGGGGTACAGCGGTCGGCAGGAGATCGCCGACGCGGTCCGGGCGCTCATCCGGGAGCACTTCCGGCTCGGGATGTCGGCCGAGGACCTCCTGCGGGCCGTCACCCCGGAGGAGATCGGTCGCCACCTGTATACCGGCGGGGAGGACGATCCGGACCTCATCATCCGCACGAGCGGCGAGATCCGGCTGAGCGGCTTTCTCCTCTGGCAGAGCGTCTACAGCGAGTACTACTTCTGCGACGTGTACTGGCCGGCCTTCCGCAAAGTGGACTTCCTGCGGGCGCTCAGGAGCTACCAGCAGCGCCACAGGAGGTTCGGGCGGTAGGGAGGGAGGCCCTCGGGGCACGAGGACGGCCCGTCCCCGGACGCGGCCCGCCGCAAGATCGTGCATGGCCTCGTTGATCTGCTCGAGCCGGTAGACCTGCGTGGCGAGCTTGACCTGTCCCGTGGCGGCCAAGTGGAGGAGCTCCGTGAGCTCGGAGTAGCTCCCCACCAAATTCCCGGGGATGCTCAGGAAGTTTTGCGCGTGGGTGGTGACCCCGTTGACGAAGAACTCGTGGAGGTAGGTGGAGGCGAAGATGCCGACGTCCACGTAGCCGTCCACGAAGACGTCCTGGGTGAGAGCGTCCGCGCCATAGTAACAGTAGCGCTCAAAGGGCCACACGTACTCCGCCGGGCTGAGGGCTACGGTGTAGTCGTAGAAGCACCGGATCCAGCCATAGGCCGTCTTCCGGTTCTCGGGACGGGCATCCCACAGGTGGATGTGGCCATGGACTACGACGAGCTCCTGACCGTCGGCGGTTCTGTACACGGCGAATCACCCCCGGGACACGTGGCGTTCTCGAGCGGTGGAGTGCGGGCGGCGAGGAGGGCGCGGCACAGGGTCCCGTTCGTCTCGAGCGAGAGCCGGACCAGCGTCACCCACCGCCGATGGGCCCGGATCTGCGCGAGGTCGATCGGACGGCCCTCGGCGTGCACGACGAGCGGAGTGCCCGCAGAGGTGGGACACCCCAGCTCCTTCATACGGGCGAGGTAGCGGCGGAAGGGCTCGGCGGCCCCCAGGCGAAGGGGGAGGGCGGAAGGCCGCGCGATCTCACAGGGATCGCGGTCCAGCGCGACGCTGTCAACCGTCAGCCGGCAGATCTCGCCGTCCGCGAGGCCGGCCTGGGCCAGGCGTCGAGAATGCGCGCCTGGCGGGCTAGGACCCCCTTCCGGAGGAAGGCACGGCGCAGGTCTTCCACCCTCCCGCTCCCCTCACCCGGGGAGACGTCGGCGAAGGTTCCCCCTCGGCCCACGGTGACCTCGATCGCGGAGGCGGCGACGTAGCCGGGAAGCCTCACGGTGATCCCCGTGAGGCCGGGGAGGGCAAGGAGGGCGGTCCGGATGTCGGAGGCCATGAGGTAGACGAAGGCCGACGCGCACCATGTGGTGGGAAGCCTCATCACGACGGTCACGTGGCCTTCTTGGACGGAAATGTCGTCCCCGAGGCCGAGCTCCAAGAGGGACTGATCCAGCTCCGGGTCCAGGACGGTCTGGAGGGCGCGCCGGACGGCCGCGGGAGATGGAAACCCACCCCCTCCGGCCCTCGTGATCGAGACCTCGTCGGACCCCATGGGCCGCTCGACCGCTCGGGGGGAAATAGGATCGCCGGGCAGGTTTTGGAATACGGAACACTTCCTCCTGTCGAACTCCCGTCCGTCCATAGGCCCATCGGCCCACGTCTCCCTGGGATCCCGGGGCGGTTACCGCGGGACCCCCAAATCCTCCCCCCGGGCCGTGTGCGGGCGTCGGGCCGTGTGCGGGCGTCGGGACGAACCGCGCAGACTACGGAGACGACGGACTCAGCCTTGCGCGCGGGAGGCGGTATCTGGTATACTGCGTCCGTAAAACAGCGGGCGATGAGGCTCGCCCAGAAACTGCGTCGCTGACGCTGATAGCCTCTGCACCCAGGGTGCAGGGGCTTTTTGTTTGGGTGACCGGGGGTGGCGTGATGGCCCTGCGCATCTTCGCAAACGGACTCCAGGTCGTGGCGGTCCTCGCCCTGGCCCCTCTCGTCCGGGGGGTGGTGGATTGGTGGAAGGAGAGGATCCAGTCCCAGCGGGGGCCGAGCATCATCCAGCCCTACCGGGACCTGTGGAAGCTGTTTCACAAGGATGAGGTGGTCTCCACCGAGAGCTCGTGGGTGTTCCGGGTCGCTCCCTACGTGGTCTTCACCACCCCCCTCGTCGTGACGCTTCTGATCCCCGTCCTCACGGCTTACCCCCTGGCCTTCGCCTTCATGGGGGACATGCTGGGCGGAGGGTTTGTGCTGGCCCTGGGCGGGGTGTGGGCCGCGCTCGCCGCGGTCGACACCGGGAACCCCTACGGCCCCATGGGAGCGAGCCGGACCCGCATGGTGGGCTTCCTCGCCGAGCCGGTCTTCATGATCGTGTTCTTCACCGTCTCGGTCGTGGCCGGCTCTACGATCCCCTACATCGTCCAGCAGCGGTGGGTGGCTTCTCCCGCGGCCTTCTTCGAGCCCGCCCACGTGCTGCTCCTCGTGGCCTTCCTCATGCTCATTCTCGCGGAGGCCGGGCGGCTGCCGGTGGACAGCCCGTCGGGCCACTTTGAGCTGGCCATGATCGAGGAGTCCCGGACCCTGGAGTACTCCGGGCCCGCGGCGGCCCTGGTGAAGTGGGGAGGGGCGATGAAATTCACCGTCCTCATCCTCATCTACGTGAACGTGCTCGTCACCCCGTGGGGGCTCGCCCGGGGCCCCGGGCTCGGGGAGATCCTGGCCGCCATCCCCCTCGTGGGCCTGAAGGTGGCGGTCTTCCTTGCGGTGCTGGGGATCATCGAGTCGTCCGTCGCGAAGCTCAGGCTGTACCGGATCAGCGAGTTCCTCGGGGCGGCCTTCGTGACCGCCGTCGCCGCCATGATGACGCGGCTCTTCTGAGGAGGGGAGCGATGCCGGTGGGACCCTTGGTGGGAGCGCTGAACGATTTGGCCTGCGGGGCCTTTCTCCTGACCGCCTTTGCCCTCGTCGTGGTGCGTCAGGTGCAGGAGTGTCTTTGGGTGTTCGTCCTCCAGTCCGTCCTCCTCGCCTCCTCCAGCTTCCTGCTGGCGGTGCGGCTCCGGGTCCCCGACCTCGTGGCCGTGGGGGTGCTGACGCTGGCTGTCAAGACGGTCCTCATCCCGTGGTTGCTCCGAAAGACCGTGCAGGAAGAGATCTACGCCCGGCGCGAGCTCGCCCAGCTCGTCACGGTGCCGGCGTCCCTCCTCGTCTCCCTCGCGCTGGCCGTGGGGGCGTACCTCCTCACCACCCCCTTGGGGACGGCGACTGTGGGCGCGGGCCGCGCGAACCTGCCGATCGGCACCGCTGGGCTCCTGGTGGGCGCCTACACGCTCGCCGTGCGCCGCGAGGCCGTCCCCCAGGTCATCGCGATCCTGGCCATGGAGAACGGGGCCTTCCTGGCGGGCGTGGCCGTCGCCCCCGACCTTCCGCTGATCGCCGAACTGGCCGCGTCCTTCGACGTCCTGGTCATCGCCTTGGTCATGGGGCTCCTGACGCGAGCCCTGCACGAGCACGTGGGGACGACCGACGTGGCCACCCTGAGGACCCTCAGAGAGGAGCCCGCGCCGTGGTCCCCCTCCTGATCCCTCTCGCTCCTCTCGCGGCGGCGGCGGTCGCCGGGGTGCGGCCGGGACGGTGGACGGCTCCTCTGGTCACGTGCGCCGGGGCCGTGGCGGCCCTCGCGGGGGCACTCCGCACGGTCCTCCAGGTCGCCACCACAGGGAACCCCCTCGTTCCTCTCCGGGACGTGGTGGGGGTCGACGGACTGGGGGGTCTCGTGGTCGGGCTCGTGGCCCTCGTGGGCACGGCGGCGGCCTTCTTCTCGTGGGGAGATCTCGACGTCCCGGACGGGGAGGACGGCCGGCGCCGCCTGCGCCGGTACTACGTCCACTTCAACCTGTTCCTGTTCTCCCTGCTTGCCGTCCCCCTCGTGCTGGACGCGGCCCTGGTGTGGATCGCCGTGGAGCTCACGACCCTCCTGTCGGTGTTCCTCGTGGGATTCGACGGGACCCGTGAGTCCCTGGAGGCCGCGTGGAAGTACGTGGTCCTGACCCTCATGGGCGCTGCCATCGCGCTCCTGGGGATCCTCCTGTTCTACTGGGCGCTGAGGGAGGCCGGGGGATACGCCTTCACCTGGGACGGGCTCCGCCGCGCGGCACCGCGGATGCCCCCCAGCGTGCTGGTGACGGCGTTCCTGCTGGTGCTCGTCGGGTTTGGCGCGAAGGCCGGCCTCGTGCCCCTCCACACCTGGCTTCCCGACGCGCACAGCCAAGCCCCGTCTCCGGTGTGCGCCCTCCTGTCGGGGGTGGAGACGACGGCCGTCCTGTACGTACTCCTCCGCCTCCTCCCCGTGGTGGGGGCCTCGTCTGGCGCCCGGGCGGACGTGTGGGTCCTGGGCTTTGGCCTCGTGTCCGCCGGGACGGCCGCCTTCCTCATGATCCAGACCACCGACTACAAGCGCCTCTTCGCTTTCTCCACCGTTGAGCACATGGGGATCATCATGGCGGCCGCAGGGATCGGTGGGCCCGTCGTGTGGTACGGGGCCGTCTACCAGATCGCCTCCCACGCCCTCACGAAGGCCCTGTGCTTCTTCGCCGCGGGAGCCGCCCACCACTGTACGCGCACGCGGGAGATGGCCCGGGTGCGGGGGCTGCTCCACCTGTCACCCGTGGCAGGGCTCGCCCTCCTGGGAGGCAGTCTGGCCATTGCCGGGTCTCCGCCCTTCGCGGTCTTCGTGAGCGAGTTCGCCATCCTCCGCGGGGCGGTGGCGGAGGGGCGCCTCGTGCCCGCCGGTCTCCTGGCGCTGTTCATCGTGGTGGCTTTCTGCGCCCTGATGGCCCACGTGACCCCCATGGTCTTCGGGCGGCCTCCCTCCTCCGGGACGCCGCGCATTCCGGCACTCTGCACGCTGGCCCTGGTGCTCGTGGCCCTCCCCGTAGTCGCCCTCGGCCTCTTCACCCCGGGGGTGGTGCACGGGATCTTCCGACTCGCCGCATCGTCCCTGGGAAGGTGAGAGCGTGATCTCGACCGGTACCCGCAACCGACTCCAGGACACCGTGGACGCCGCCCGGGCGCGCTGGCCCGAGGTGCTCTCCCTCTCGGTCGATCCTTACTACCAGATCGCGGATCTCCGCTGCCCGCCGGCCCTCCTCCCCGACCTGGCGGAGTGGTTGGTGGCGGACCGGGCCTACGCGTTCGGGGGGCTCGTGGTCGAGGACGCGGACGCTCGCTGGGACCTCCGGTACCTCTTCTACGGGACCCGGGGCGCCGGCCAGGTGCACCTGGTCGCCGCCTCCGGGAAGCCCGCGGTGGTGCCCAGCATCAGCCCGCGGGTCCATGCTGCCGACTGGCACGAGCGGGAAGCGGAGGATCTCTTCGGGCTCGTCTTCGAGGGGCATCCCCGTCTGGGGGACTTCGTCCTGCACAACGAGATCTGGCCCGAAGCCGTCGTCCCCCTGCGGCAGGACGTCGGTCTGGACCGCCTGAGGCCGCGGCCCGAGCCCGACCCCGGGTGGAGGCCTCTTCGCGTGGTCCAGGCGCCGGGCGCCTTCCTCATGCCGGTCGGGCCCATTTACTCCGACGTCACCGCACCGACCTTTTTCATCCTGGAAACGGTCGGGGAGGACGTGATCCGCGTCTTCCCGCGGCTGTTCTACGCCTATCGGGGCGTGGAAAAGATCGCCGTGGGGCGCTCCGTCGAGGATGTCCTCCTCCTGGCCGAACGGGTGGCGGCCACGTCGTCCTTCGCCCACTCGCTCGCCTTCTGCCAGGCCGTCGAGGCCCTGGCCGGGGTTCGCCTCCCCGCCCGCGCCCGGGTCCTCCGGAGCATCCTGGCGGAGCTGGAGAGGCTCCGGTACCACGTGGGAGTCCTCCGGGACGTCTGCGAGGCGACGGCCCTGGCGGTGGCGGCCAGCCAGGCGGCCATCCTGGAGGAGGAGCTGCTCCGGCTGTCCTGCGTGCTCACAGGGCACCGGTACCTCTTTGGCATGAATCGGCCGGGAGGGCTTACGCGGGACGTAGAGGACAGCCAACTCCACAAGGCCGCCCGGGACCTGGAGGCCATCGAGACGCGTATCGGCGAGCTCTGGCAGGGTCTGCGGTCCACCCCCAGCTTCCTCGACAGGGTCGAGGAGGTGGGTATTCTCTCCCAGGCCGACGCTCTCTTCCACGGCCTCGTGGGGCCGGTCGCCCGGGCCTCGGGGGTGGCCCGAGACCTCCGTGTCGACCAGCCGTACGGCGGGTACGACCTCTTCGAGGTGACCGTCCCCCTGGAGCAGGAGGGGGACGGGTTCGCGCGCCTCCAGGTGTGGGTTGCGGAGGCCCTGGAGGCCGTGCGTCTCATCCGGCGGGGTGTGATGGCCCTCCCCGGGGGCCCCGTCAGCGTCTCGTGCGATCCCGTCCCGGGCGCGGGCCTCGGGTGGGTGGAAGCCCCCGGCGGCGCGGCGTTCCACTGGGTGCGCGTGGGGGACGGCGGACGGGTCCTCCGATACCGCCTCATCACGCCGTCCTTCACGAACTGGCACGGCTTCCACCTGGCAGCCGAGCGCTTCGCCTTCCAGGATTTCCCCATCATCCTGGCCACCTTTGGGCTCTCGGTGCCTGAGAACGATCGGTAGGAGGTCGAGGCGATGACACGATGGGTGCTCCGGGGGCTGGGGACAGGAGTGAAGACCACGCCCTATCCCGAGGAGGACGAGAGAGCCGACGGCGTAACCCCGGGACGGCCTGCGGCGGCGGCCGTCGGCTCAGGGGCCCACGAGAGCCTCGTCGCCCGCTGTCCCTCGGGCGCCCTCACGGAGGGGCCCCGCGGGATCGAGGTCGATATGCGCCGGTGCGTCCACTGTTACCGGTGTAGTCGCGGTCCGGACGCACCGCTCCCCTGGAGGACGGACTACCAGTGGGCGTCCGTACGAGAGGGCGTCCGGCCCCTCGGCCGACCGTGGGCGCGGTCCCTCCACATCCTCGTGGTGGACGCGGGGGACTGCGGTGCCTGTCTGCGGGAAGTGCGGCAGCTGACTTCGCCCTACTACAACCTCCACCGCCTGGGTTTCTTCATCACCCCGACCCCGCGGCTGGCCGATCTCCTCCTGGTCGTCGGGCCGGTGACCGCTCCCATGGTCTGGCCCCTCCAGCGCGCCTACGAGGCGATGCCCACGCCCAAGCGCGTGATCGCCGTCGGCGCGTGCGCGCTCTCGACGGGCGTCTTCGGCCCCAGTCCCCTGTGCCGGGCGGTCGCGGAGGTCCTCCCCGTGGATGTAGAGGTCCCGGGATCTCCTCCGCCTCCTCTCGCGATCCTCCACGGGCTCCTCGTGGCCGCAGGACGGGCGCCGTCCCGGGGTGTGGTCGGATGACGCCGGTCGCCCTCCTCGGTCTTCTCCTGGCGCTCTGCGGTGCAGGCGCTCTCCTGGCGGTCGTTCTCCCCGACCGTCGGCTGCCCGAGGGAGTCGCCGGCGTGGGAGCGCTGGCGTCCCTCAGCCTGGTCTGGCTGGGGAGCGCGGGACTGGCCTCCCCTCACACCCCGGGGCTCCGGCTGTGGACGGTGCCCGAGCTGGGGACCCTCACGCTTGTGGTCGATCCCCTCTCGTCCCTCTTCGTGCTCCTCTGCGGTCTCGTCTACCTGCCCGTGTCCCTGTACTCCCTGGGGTACTTGAGGCACTACGTGGGCAGGGCGGGGCTCCGCCGGTTCGGCGTCCTCTACCATGGCCTGTGCGGATCGGTGGCCCTGGTGCTCCTGGCCGGGGACGTCCTCACCTTCCTCCTGGCGTGGGAAGCCATGGCGGTGCTGAGTTACCTTCTCGTCGTCTTCGACGATGACCGGGACTCCAGCATCCGCGCGGGCTGGATGATGTTGGCGGTGGGGGAGGCGGGGACGCTGGCGGGTGCGCTGGCCTTCTTCCTCTTGGCGGCTGCGGCGCGGAGCGGGGAGTTCGCGGCGATGCGGCACGCAGTGGCCACCCTCCCCGAGGGCCTCCGGTGGGGGGTGTTCCTGCTGGCGTTCTTCGGGTTCGGCGTGAAGGCGGGCCTGGTCCCGATGAGTAGCTGGCTCCCCCGCGCCCACCCCGCGGCCCCGGGCAACGTGTCCGCCCTCCTCTCCGGCGTCATCGTCAACCTGGGGATCTACGGGATCGTGCGCGTCGTCCTGGACATAGCCCCTCCCCAGACGCTAGGCCCCGGTGTCGTCGCCCTCCTGGTGGGGAGCCTCTCGGCCCTTATCGGGATCCTGTACGCCACGACCCAGACCGACCTCAAGGTGGTGCTGGCCCACAGCTCTGTTGAGCACATGGGGATCGTCACCGCGGCGATCGGCGCCGGGCTGGTCTTCCGCGCCTCCGGGCACCCGGTCTTGGCGGCCATGGCGGACCTGGCGGCGCTCTACCACCTGGGGAATCACGCCCTCTTCAAGGCCCTTCTCTTCCTCGGCGCGGGGGCCGTGGACAGGGGCGCGGGCCTCCGTGACATGGACCGCCTGGGGGGACTGGTCAAACGCATGCCGGGGACGGCCCTCGCGGTCCTCGGGGGCACGCTGTCCATCGCCGCGCTCCCCCCTCTGAACGGGTTTGTCACCGAGTGGTTGGTCCTGCAGACGCTCCTGCGGAGCGTCGTTCTCCGCGAGACCGTGGTGAAGATCGTCTTCGCCCTGTGCGGAGCTGCGTTGGCGCTGACGGCCGCGCTGGCGGTGACCGCCTTCGTGAGGGCCTACGCTATGAGTTTCCTCGGGATCCCGCGGTCGAAGGAGGCAGCGCAGGCCAGGGAAGTCCACCCGACCATGGTGGGGGCCATGGTGGGCCTCTCCCTGGCATGCCTCGGGGCCGGGGTCCTTCCCACCTTCATTATTGCGACCCTGGACCGGGTGGTCGCCCCCCTGGTGCACGCCCACGTGCTGGACGCCCTCGTCCCGCCGTTCTTCGCGCCGGCAGCGGCTGTCCCTCCCCTCCCGCAGGCGTTCCTCAAGGAGTTCTACGCCCTGGGCGCGCAGGTGGGCCGGGGCATCGTCCCGGGCCGGGGTCTCGTGGTCCTCCACCGGGGGGGACCGCAGAATCCCGTGGTCTTTGCCATGTCCACGTCCTACATGGTCGTCGTCCTCCTCCTCTTCGTGGGAGTCACGGGGGCAGTCGTGCGCGTCCTGGCCCGTCGGAAAGTGGTCCGCGCCCCCTGCTGGGCGGGAGGTCTGTGGAGGCTGCCCCCGGACATGACCTACACGGCGACAGGCTTTTCCACCCCGGTGCGAGTGGTGTTTCGCGCCGTCTTCCACCCCTCGGCGCCCGAGGAGGTCGTCGATACGGTGGGAGGGTACTGGCGGCGTGCCGTGAAGAGGATACCCCATGAGACGTACGTCGTCGACCGGTTGGTGAGCAGGCCGCTCACCAGAGGCGCCCGCCGGGTGGCCGATGCGCTGGCCACGCTACATCACGGGTACATCAATGCCTACGTCGCCTACGTGTTGGCCACCCTGCTCATCCTGCTGGCGGTGGGCCGGATGCCGTAGCCTCGGGGGAGGAGGGGAGAGATGCCCAGCGTGCGGGTGAGCGTGGTGATCCTCCTGGACGGAAAGCTCGTCCTCATGCGGCACCGCCGGCGCGGCCAGACCTACTGGGTCGTGCCGGGAGGCAAGGTGGAGGAGTACGAGCCGCTTGCGGGCTCGGCCATCCGCGAGATCCGGGAGGAGACAGGCCTGGAGGTGACCCTGGGCCCTCTCCTGGCCGTCTTCGAGGTCAATGACCGGTGGACTCGCCATGTCATCGACCTCGTGTTCCTCGCGGAGTCGGCCCGGGGGATCCTCCGGTCCCCCTCCGGAGGTCCCCTCAGCGAGACGCTCGACAGGGCGGAGGCCGTCGATGGGGCCGCGCTCTGTGAGCTCGTCCTCCAGCCGCCCGGCCTCAGACCTCTCCTGGAGCAGGTGGTGTCGGGAACGGTACCGCCCGCCCGGTACTGGGGAGACCTCACGAGCCCCCTCCCCCCGTGAGGTGGAGGGAGGCGGGCTTAGGGGGAAGGGGGTCTGTGGCGCTTCGCCTCGACGCTCCCGCGGTCCGAAGGAGGGCCCAGGGCCGCAAGGATGCGCGCCAGGTCCGAGCCGGCCGCCTCCACGTCCTGCGGGTCCGGGACGAGGAGACCGTACCGCACACGCGTGTAGACCCGCGTCAGGCGTGCGAGGGGCTCGCAGAGGTCAGGCCAGGTCCGGGTGGCGTCCCGCCGAAATTCACAGGGCGTGGCTTCCTGGGGCCGGGGGCGGCCGCATGAGGCAGCGGCACCCAGGAAGGTGGCGTAGGCTCGGCGGATTTCCCCCGCAGGCCCGCGCCCAAACTCCGGTCCCGTGGGGCTCTTTCTCCTCGACGTCCGGAATTTCTCCCTCCACATCCTCCAAGACCGCCTGAGGTCCGGGGCAGACCAGACGGACTCGCGGTCCTCGTCGGCTCCGGGGCCCCGCCGGGGGCCGTGAGGGCGGACCACCATCCGCGCGAGCCACAAGAGGAGGAGTGCGGCCACGAGAGCACCAGCCCCCCACCGGGCGGCGGCGGCCGCTCCCGGCGGCAGGGTGACGCCCCCGCGGTGGGGGAGCGATTCCAGCCAGCGGGGCAGCGCCGCGGGCGGAGGGAGCGGAGCCGGAGGGGTGCCCCGGTGGAGGACCATGCGGAGAAGCTCCACGATGGCCCACACCACAAGGCCTATGGGGACGGCCACCACGAGGACGAGGACCGAGAGGAGCGGGTCCACCGCCCGTCCCGTGGCGAGAAGCCACGTCCTCACGTCAAGCCGGAGGAGGGAGCCTGCGAGCAGGGCGATGCCGAGCAGAGCCAGGACCGCGACCGTCGTGGCCGCAAACCAGTGGCCGGAGCCCGTGATCGCTCCGCCCGGGGCGTGGGTCCGCTCGTGGACGCTCCGCACGCGGGCAAGCGGCAGTGCCAGGAGTCCTGCAGCGAGGAAGGCCAGGGCTGCGGGTACGGCCGCGAGGGCCGTGACCCGGAGGGGGGGTACCCCTCCTGCGAGCGCCAGCAGCAACGCGAGCCCGCTGAGGGAGGCGAATCCGAGGATGAAGGCTGCCTCGACGTCGGGGTAGTCGAGCCCGGTCCGGCCCACAGTCAGGCCCCGTCCCCAGGCGAGGGCGGCGATGACGGCTGCCGGGACCTCGGGGCGGCCCGCACTAACCGCGCTCGCGAGGCCGTGTGCGCCCCACCACGGGTCCTGGCCGTACTGGGCTCCCACTGCTGCCCCCACCGCGAGAGCTCCCGAGACGACGAGGAGGAGCCGGGTCTGTCCGAGAGGGATCCCGCGAGCCAGCAACGCACGGGTCAGGGTCTGGGCCAGGAGGAGGAGTCCGAAGAGAGCGATCGGCGAGAGCAAGGGAGTCCCGGGCCGGGCCCACAGTGCCCCTCCCACGAGGGCGTAGGGCGTCATCCACCCCGCGTCCATGGCGGCAAGGAGGATGGGGAGGGCCCACCGGTTACCCCACCGTGATCCGGGCGATGTCACGCCAGGCCTCCTCTCCCTGGATACGGAAAACCGGGAGGTCTCCGGCCGACACGGCCGGGGCCCGGGACCCCACCAGGATCATCCCGACCGGATGGCCCTCGGCCCGGAGGCGCTCCAGCACGTCCAGGCTGTCGGGATCCGGCACGGCAGTGATGGCGATGATCGTCGCTCCAAAAGCTAGGCCCGGGGCCTCGGTCCGCAGCAGGTCGCCGAGCGAGGTGGTGGCCACGGGAATGAGGGTGGCGAGCGCTTCCAGGATCCGCCGCAGGTGCTCCGGGTGCTCACTCGGGGGGAGCGCTACGGTGGCGGGACCTTCCCCGCGGAACCGGGGACCGTTGGCGAAGAGCCCGACGGGCAGGTGCTGCTCGGCCGCCCACGTCGCGAGGGACGCCGCGACGACGATGGAGAGTTCCACGAGGAGCGGGTCGTACCCTGCCCACCAGGCGTGGCCCAGAAGGGTGTGCATGTCGAGGAAGATCGCCAACCGAGGGTGGGTGGTGGGCTCCAGGAGCTTCACGTGGAGGTGGCCCAGGCGGGCGGACGCCTTCCAGTGGACGCGGCGGAGCGGGTCGCCCGGCTGGTACGGCCGTACCCCCGCGACCCACGTGGGGTCCTCCCACAGCGTCCGGGGCTTCACCAGGTCGCCGAAGGGGCCAGAGACCTCCAGGCCGAGTCGCTCGAGGGGGACGATCTTCGGGTAGACGATGAGCCGGGTCACCTCCGGGACCTCCCGGCGCTGGAGCGTGAGGCCGAACAGGTCTCCCGCCCACAGGGTGGCGGGCCCGAACTCGTGCAGCCCCCGGTGCGAGCAGCGGATCCGGTACCGCCGGCGGACGCGCTCGTACCAGCGGAGGGAGCACAGGTGGACGAGGGTCCGGCGCTTGGCCTTGTAGGAACTCCCCAGCAGGGCGTTGAGGTAGGTGAGGGACTCGGGCACGTCGTCCTCCACCTCGAGCCAGGGGAGGGGGAGGACCTTGCGGTTCGTGACTTCGAGGACGAGGTCGATCTCCTCGCCGAAGAAGGCGTGAGACTGGCTCACCGTTCTCCGGTAGGTGACCCCTACAAGGCCGTACCGTTGCCACAGGCCCGAGGTGAGCGCCACGAGGACGCCGGAGGTCCCGAGGACGAAGAGCAGCAGGTCCCGCGTCCCCGCACCGACGAGCGCGAGGACGGCGAAGATCGCGCTCCACCCGGCCGAGGTCACCGGGCTCACCCCCCGGGGGGGACCGGCACCTCCACCGGGACGGGGACCTGGCGTAGAATCTCGCCGAGGATCTCCTCAAGGGCGGTCCCGCGCAGGCGCGACTGCCCGGTGGGGATGAGCCGGTGTCCCAGGACGGGCCGGGCCACCTCCTTCACGTCGTCGGGGAGGACGTAGTCCCGGCCCCGCAGGGCCGCGAGGGCCTGAGATGTGCGCCGCAGGGCGAGAGACGCGCGCGGGCTCGCGCCCAGCGCGAGGGCGGGGTGCGCGCGCGTGGCCCGGACGAGGCTGACCATGTAGTCCCGCACGGGCGGGGCCACGGTGACCGACCGCACGGCAGCGGCCGCCGCCACCAGGCGTCCCGGGTCGGCCACAGGCTCCAGAGAGTCGAGGGGGTTCTCCTGCTCGAACCTGTCGAGAATCGTCGCTTCCTCCTCCGCCGAGGGGTACCCAAGGGACACCCGTAGGAGGAAGCGGTCCAGCTGGGCTTCGGGCAGGGGAAAGGTGCCCGCCAGTTCAATGGGGTTCTGGGTGGCCAGGACGAGGAACGGGCGCTCCAGGGGAAGAGTGCGGCCCTCGAGGGTCACCTGCCGCTCCTCCATGGCCTCCAGGAGCGCCGCCTGTGTCCGGGGAGTGGCGCGGTTGATCTCGTCGACGAGGAGGATATGGGTGAAGATGGGCCCGGGGTGAAACTCGAAGCTCTGGGTTTGGGGGTTGAACACGGACACCCCCAGGATGTCGGCGGGGAGGAGGTCCGGCGTGCACTGGACACGGCGAAAGCTGCCCCCCACGGCCCGGGCCAGGCTCTTGGCCAGGAGGGTCTTGCCGATCCCCGGGACGTCCTCCACGAGCACGTGCCCCTCGCTGAGGAGCGCGGCGAGGACCAATTCGATGACGGCATCCTTGCCCACGATCACGCGGCGCACCTGGTTCTGGATGGCCCGGCCCAGGGCGCTGACGTCCGCAACGGTGCTCACGGGGTCCCTCCCTCGCCATCAAAAAAGGCTTCTACAGCTTCCTGTAGAAGCCATCGGCCGCGGCGCAGGGCCCGCGGCGGTTCGGGCGAGCTTCATCGCCTGTGCGGTTGTGCGCCCCCATTGTAGCGGGACCGTCGCCGCACCGTCAACGCGGCCCCGGAGCCGGGGACCGATCGGCGAGGAGGGCGGCCCATGGGCCCCACCCGCTACACCAGCCCACGGCCCGGATGAGGCTCGCCCGATCCGCGGGCGTGTCGGTCCCGTGGAAACCCCACCGGAAGGACGTGGCGTACCGCCGCACGTGCTCGGCGATCGAGGCGACCCTCTCGCGCTCCTCCCGGAGGCGGCCCCTTCCCCTGAGGAGGTCCTGGAACAGGTGGGCGCGACACCGCGCCGGGGCATCGTCTCCCCGGCACCGCCCGCACACGTCCCGGCTCCAGAGCGGGAGTGTCTCACGGACAAAGGCGAGGAAGGGCTCGACGTGCCGGATGCGGTCGAGGACGTCGGGAGGGGCGTACCCGCCTGAGGCTGCGGTGTACCCCGTCTGGCACATGAGGCAGGGTCCTGTGGCGCGGATCCTCCAGGCAGCCCACAGGGACACCGCCGGCCGGCGGAGGCCCAGGGCCCTGTGGGCGCGCTCCATGAGGTCCTCGTAGAGGACGGCGGGACCGTGCAGGTAGCCGTGGCGGAAGATGGCCTCGGCCGCGACGAATCCCGCGCTGTGGCGGGCGCACAGCCCCCAGGCGCTTCGCAGACGCCTCCGTGTGTCCGGGATCATGATGCTCCCCTGGATGAAGTGCCAGAGAAAGTACACCTCGCCGGCACTGAGCTGGACGCCAGGGAGGTCAAGGGGAAGGAGCGCGGAGCCGTGAGATACCCCGGTGGAGACCGGTGACCGGTTGGGCGGGAGAGGTCCCATTCCCTCGACACCCTACAGGAAGGTGCCTGTAGAAGCTATCACCCGGACTCCGCCCGGGGGTTTGCACGGCGCCTTTCGGGTGCCGCGCGGGACGAGCCTCATCTCCCCTAAATCACCGGGGACTCTAGCACAGGAGGGCGGCGGCGTCAACGCCTCGCCATCCGGTCCGTCAGTCCACGGGAAACCTCCCGGTCCCCTCCTGCGTTTGTCTAGGGAGACACCTTCATCTCTACCGGGTCGTGCGGTCTCGGATTTCCCGGATGCGAAAGGCGGTGGCCGTCCTCCTCGTGGTCCTCCTGGGGTCCGTGGAGGGACGGGCGAGCGTGACACTGCCGGAAGAGCTCCGCGTGGAGGTCACGGGGTCCCCCGCCCCCGTCGTGACCGTGCGCACCGCGCTCGTCGAAGCCGCACGAACGCAACTCCCCGGCTTCGGCCTCGGGGAGGTGGCCCTCGCCTCGGTCTGGCCTCCGCTGGCGCCGCTCCCTCCCGGGTCCGCGGACCGGAGAGGTGCTGTCTTCCAGGTGCGCGGCCCCAGCCGATTCCCCACGAGCTACGGCGTGCCCGCGCGGATCGCAAACGTCGCGCTCCCCTGGGCGGACGCGCGAGCCCTGCTCGTGAGCAACAGCCCCGAGAGGGTGCTGGCCGGCGGGACCCTGTACAGGGCCAGCGTCTTCGACGGCCAGGTCGTGCGGCTGGTGTACCACCACCAGAACGGCTCTCCCGCGCGCCCCATGAACCTCACCGTTCTCCTCCGCAATCCCGGCGGGACGCCCCTCACGCTTTGGGCCAGCGTGGGGCAGGGAGGGCCCGCCCCGGACGAACTGGGCGCCGGCCACCAGGCCGCCCTCCGTTTCCTGGAGCAGTACTGGCACCACGCGGGCGTCCTGATGCGGCTGTCCGGCCATGCGGCGGTGGCCCTCGACACCGAGCGGCTGTCGCCCGGGGATGTGGCGAGCGGGGTGGCGCAGATTGCCCTGGTGAAGGGCGACCGTGTCGACCTCCGCGTGAGGGCGTCCGTGGAGGGGGAGGAAGGGGCTCCCACCCCTCGGGCGGAGGCCGGAGGCCGCGCCGTCCCCATGCCCGAGGTCGCGGCCCCCCCCGAAGTCCGCCGCCTCCTCTCTTACGTGGCCGGAGGTCCCGCGGCGTTCATGGTGGTCGGGGGATCCGAGGACGAGGCCTCCTCCGGGATCTACGGCGTCGTCTACACCTTTGTCGTGCGGATGGCCAACCCCCTGCCCGCTCCCGAGGAGGCCGCCCTGGTCATGCACGCCGAGGGCGGACCGGCACGGGGGACCTTCCGCATCGGCAACGAGATCGTCGAGACGCCCGTCGTCGTGCCCAACCGCCCGCAGGTGCTGGCCACGGTCCGCCTCCCCCCGGGCGCATCACGCGAGCTCGTGGTCTCGACGATGCCGGAAAGCGGCTCCAACTATCCCGTGCTCCTGGTCCTCGGCCCCCCGTGACCTCCTGCGCGCCTCCGTTGACGGGCCTGCCCGACGTGGGCTACACTGCTATCGAGAGCGGTGGCCGCCCACCGCGGCGATGGAGCCCGCCCGATCGCTCGAGAGAGGTGAGCTGATGGCTCCTACCGGTGTCGCCGGTAGGAGCCATCTCTGTTATGGGAGCACCGCGAGGGACGCACTCCAGGAAGGACGCCCGTCCGGCGGGCCGGGGGCGCGACATGGCCTACTTCCGCGTCCTCGAGGCCCTCGGGGAGGGCGGGTGCCCGCTGTGCGCCCTCCGCGCCGCCGCCGTGGACCGGTACCTGGACAGCCTCCTCTACGAGCAGGTCAACGATCCCGACCTCCGGAGGGCCCTCGATCGCTCGCGGGGGTTTTGCCGGGAGCACGCGCTGCTCCTCGTGCGGCTGGGCGACAGCCTGGGGACCGCGATCCTGTACAAGGACCAGGTGGCCCGTGCCCTGGACGCCGTACGACAGGCCCGGCGCACCGTGTCCCCGGGCCCGCGCGGCCTCCGGTGGCTTCCCAACGGCACCAGGAGTGAGAGCCCGGAGGCCGTCCTTTCCCGTCTGCTCGCTCCGGAGGGCCCCTGTCCAGCCTGCCAGGTGGCCCAGGAGGCCGAGGAACGGTATCTCTCGGCGCTCCTGGAGCACCTGGGGAGTCCGGAGGTCCGGGCGGGCATCGAGCGGTCGCCCTTCCTGTGCCTCCCTCATCTCCGGGCTGCGCTGCATCTCGCGGGGGAGCCCGACCGGGCACAGGCGGTCCTGGAGATCGCGGAGGGCAAGCTCGTCCGCCTGCACGAGGAACTGGCCGAGCTCATCCGCAAGAGGGACTATCGGTTCGCCCACGAGCCGAAGGGCGAGGAGCAGACGTCGTGGTACCGCGCCGTGTGGCACCTCGTGGGAGGATGGCCCCTCCGCAGGACCTCACGACGGGAGTAGGAGACGCCCATGGACGATGCCGGGGCAGGCACCGTGGCGCGCGGCCTTGAGGCGTCCCGCAGCCGCGAGGTGCCTGAGGGGGCGGATGGGGCTGGCGTCCGGGAAGACTCCGGTCTGCCGCCCTGCGAGTTTCGCCAACAGGAAGGATCGGGCGAGCTGGTGTGCCTGGCCGCAGGAGGGCGCTCGCTCGCCAAGATGGCCGGCCCGGGCCGCACGCCAGCGGACGTGTGCCGGTCGTGTCCGGTCCCCGGGGAGCTTGCCCGGCGCCCGTGTCTCTACCAGGTCCCCATCAAGGTGCGGCGGGACGGGGAGTGGGCCCACTACTTCCCGTGCCGGTTCTTTTGGCCTCTCCAGGCGCGCAGCTCGTTTCCCTGCACGACGCTGGACTGGTGCATCGGCTGTCCCTACTGGTTCCCCCGGCCGGAGACGTGGCCCGACCCGGATGAGTACCTCCGGCGGACCCGGCAGATGGCCGACGAGTACCTCCGAGAAGTGGAGCGCCCGCCCGAGCCCCCGCGGCCGCGCACGCCGCCCGCGCCTCCCCCGCCTCCCTGGAAGCGCATCCTCGCGCGCGTCACGGCCTGGATTCGATGACGGCCGAAGGGGGGACTGGCGTCTCTACCCGGGTCCTCCCGCCCTCACCCAGGTGTGCAGGCGCCGCAGGGCTCTCAGACGGTCCGGTTCGCCGAGCCGGGCCCGGCGCAGGGCGTCTTCCAGCACGGCCACCGTCCTGTCGTAGGTGGTGCGGTCGACAGGGAACGGGTGCCCGTCCTTCCCCCCGTGGGCGAAGCTGAACCTCGTGGGGTCCCGCCAGGAGAGCGGGGTCCCCGCCAGCACCTCCGAAAGGAGAGCGAGAGCCCGGAGCGTCCGGGCGCCGATCCCCGGGAGGCCGAGGAGCGCTTCGAAGGTGGGGGCCTGGGCCTCGTAGGTCTGGAGGAGGGCTGTGGCGAGGCGGCGGGGGTCGATGTCCGCGAGGGCGACGGCGTGGCGGCGGGGCATGGTGAGCGAGAGGACCCCGGGCCCCGCAGACGCCTGGAGCCTCGCAAGCTCCCGGAGGAGAGGAGCGGGCCTCTCCCGCGCGAGCTCCGTGATCGCCTGGCGGGCCGAAGCGCTCTCCGAGGCGACGAGGTTCAGGCAGGGACCGGTCGTGTCACAGCACACGGCCGCATGGGGCTCGCAGACGAAGTCCGAGACCGCCTCCCCGAGCCAGTGATACCGCCGCGCCGTGCGATCTTCGGGCCGCATCCCCTGCTGGACGACCGCCCACCCGCCCCGGAGCGTCGCCACGAACGTGTGGTGGTAGAGCCGGTAGCCGTCCTGGAGCGCGTTGCTGTCGACCTTCGCCGCGAGGCGGCTCGCGTGGACCAGGCGGTCGGCGTCCAGTCCCCACCGGGCACCGGCCTCCCGCAGCTCTTCCGGGGTCCGCCGGGATGCTGCCCCCTTCCCCCCTGCGACCACGAGACCGAATTCGCGCTCCAGGCCGCGGAGGCCCGCCTTGAGGGCTGCGCAGACCGTGGTGGTGACGCCGCTACTGTGCCAGTCGAATCCCAGGAGGCACCCGAGAGCTTGGAACCAGAAGGGATCGGCGAGACGCCGGAGCACCCCCTCCGGCCCCAGGTCCTCGACCAGCGCGGCGACGAGGGCCCGCGACAGCCGCACCATGCGCTCGAAGAGCCACCGGGGGGCCGCTCCGCTGTGCAAGGGGAGAGTGGCCAGGCCAACGCGTGTCATCGTGCCCCGTGCTGGGCCTTTCGCGAGGGGGAGCCGTCCTCCTGCCTCCTCCCGGGCTTCTGTCCGGCGCCCTCCCCACTGGCGTCACGGTGAAGGGGCCCGGAGGGAGCCCGAGAACCTCACCAGGGCGCGGAGCCACGCCGTGTCCTCGCGGCCCTTGGTCTCCGGACGGTACTGCCAGGCCAGCTTCCGCCCCGACTCCTCCAGCTCCCACTGGAGGAGGGCGAGGCGGGCCTCCTCGACGCGGATCAGCACGTCCCGGGCCTCCTCCGACGGGGCGGTCGTGACCGCACGGGCGAAGTGCCTCAAGCACAACCCGTAGCTGGCCTCAACGGCGGCCCGGTGATGGGGATCGAGGAGGAGGGTGTGGAGGAGCGCGAGCGCGCGGTCGACGGCCACCGAGAGCCGGTGGCACACCGGGCACCGAATCCCGCGCGACAGGACGTCGCGCGCCATGCGGGTGTGTCTCTGAGCGGCCCGCAGTCGGTGGGTCAGCCGGGCGAGGAGGGGGCCTGCGGGGGGAGGAGAGGGCCGGGGAAGAGCCGTCGCGACTTCGGAGGCAGCCGCGGTGAGAGCCGCCCGGGCCGCGGCAAAGGCCAGGAGGGGCGCGGCCCCGCGGACGAGGGACCAGACGTGCGGGGGGCAGGTGGGCAGGAGATCGTCGACGCGCTCACCCTGCGAGAGCGCGTGCTGGAGCCAGGCGATCCACTCGAGCCAGGCGTGGCGGACCGCACGACAGACGGGGCAGGCCTCCTCCCGGAGCCACCCCAGGAACACGCGGACGGGGTCGGGCAGAGCGGCGGGGGCCGCATACTCGCTGAGGGCGGGGTAGGGGTCCGCGCCGGCGCAGGCTTCGTGGCCGACGCACGTGGACAGTGGGTGGCCGAGCGCGGTCAGCGGGTCTTCGGAGGAGTGCGCAGGGGCCGTCTTGCGGACCGGGACGGTCTCAAGCGTGGCCTCAAGGACCCTCTTATGAACGGGGAGGATCCGCATCAACACCTGATCTGGGAGCGCGGCCGCCACCATTTGGAGGTGCGGGAAGCAGAGGAGGCCGGGGTCGCCGTACGCGGTGGCGTAGGAGGGATCCTCCAGAAGTCGGGCCAGCCAAAAGGCGCTCCGCGAGGCGGCCTCGTGCCGGTGCCGGCAGGCCGGGCAGATCTCAGGGGCCGTGATGCTGGTGGGGAGACTCCCTCGGCCTCCGGAGCGAGACCGGGAGGCCAGGTCGGCGCGGAGGTCGCGGATCATCATCTCGTGGACGTACCGGAGCTGCGAGGACCCGCCCGTGGCCTGGGTGAGCTGGTCCCCGTGAACGAGGCAGAATCCCAGGGACCGAGACAGGGCCGCCGTGGTCGCGGGCCAGGCGTAGTTCTCGTTGAAGAACCAGAAGAAGTACTGCCTGTCCACCTGCTCCAGCTGAGCGCAGATGGGACACCCCGGCTGGCGGAGAGCCTCCAGGAGGCGGAGTTCCTCGTCGATGCGGGCGGGTCTCCGGGAGGGCCGCGGTCGCCGCGGCGCGCGTGCCGACGGCGGACCGGCACCCTCAGGACCCGGGGGTGCACCGGAGCTGCGAAGGAGCTTCATCGCCGACGGCGCGTCAGAAATAAAAACACCCCTACCGGGACACTCCCGCTAGAGGCTATCACCCGGCTCCACCCGGGGGTTTGAGCGGGCGGCCGTCAGACCGTCGCGCTCGGGACGAGCCTCATCTCCCTCTGGCCAGGGTGGACTCTAGCACAGGACCCCGGGGCTGTCAATGCGCGCTCGCGTCGGCCCCGTAGGACGTCGGGGACGCGATCGCCCCGGGCGAGAGTCACACGGGCCTCTTCGGGCGGTCGCCGGCTGTCCGCTCGCGGCCCCTCACGTGAGGGGTGGGAGCGTCGCGGCCATCCGCCGCACGGCGGGCGGCGGCGGGGATCTCGACGAGGAGCATCTGGAGGACGATGGCTACGACGGCCCCCACCACAACCTGCTGCCCGAGGAGGATGCCCCAGACAGGACCCAGGCGACGGAGGAGGGGATCGCCCAGGGCTGGGAGCCCGGTCCCGACCATGAGGCTGAGGCCCGCCACCGCCTGGGCGGCCGGAGTCCACTCCATGCGCCGAAGTGTCCGGATGCCAGCCATGACCACCGACCCTGCGGCTGGGAGGAACAGGCCTCCTACCACGGGGTCCGGGGTCGCGGCGAGGAGGGCCCCGAGCTTCGGGATCAGGGCGAGGATCAGGAAGAGGAGGGCCGAGGCAGTCACCGCGTGGCGCGTCGCGACGCCGGTGAGCTGGAGGAGCCCCACGTTCTGGGCGTAGGCGGTCGTCGCGAATCCCCCGAAGAGCGTGGACACGGCGGATCCGGCCGCCTCTCCCGCGACACCAAACGTCAGCCGCTCGGGGGTGATCTCCGTGCCCACGATCTCCCCCGCAGCGTAGTACACCCCCACCGCTTCCACCACGGCCACGAGGAACGCCAGGAAGAAGGCCACGGTGACGCCCCATTGGAAGTCAACACCGCCGTAGGGGAGGAAGCGCGGGATCCCGACCCAGCGGGCCTCGCGCACAGCCCCCACATCCAGCCGGCCCAGGAGGGCGGCGACGGCATCCCCCACCAGGAGCGCCCAGAGGAAGGCGTACCTCCGGGCAGCCCCCCGGCCGAAGAGCGTGAGGGCCAGGACGCTCGCCATCGTCATCGCGGCGATGGCCACCGTGGGGGGCGAGGCAAAGGCGGGGCTCCCGGGGTTTCCACCCAGGACCTCCACCAGGGTGAAGCGGGCGAGCGCGAGCCCCACGAGCAGGATGACGCTCCCGGCCACGGCCGGAGTGAAGAGGGCCCGGAGGCGCCCGAGGAGGCCCGAGAGGGCGAGCACGAGGATCACGAGGGCGCTTGTGAAGATGCCCGTCGTGGCGGCGGCGAGGCGGCCCGCCCGGGCGAAGGTGATCATCAGAGGGTCGAACGCCGCGGACGGTCCCTCCACGATCGGCAGGCGCACGAGGCGGGTGGACTGGGCCAGCGTGACGAGCCCCGCGGCGAGGAAGATGGCGTTCACCATGTTCGCCGCGAGCGCGGCGGGGAGACCCGCGACGGCCGCGACGAACACGGGATCGAGCCACACGTTGGACACGAGGACGTGCTGGATCCCCAGGAGGAGCAGCGCGCCGACACCGGGCTGTTCCTCGACACCCCCCATCGGGCCGGAGACGTCGATCGCGTTGCCAAGAGCCATGCGCCTACTCCTTCTTCCCGGGGGTCCTCGCGGGGGAGCCGTACACTCCTCCCTCGGGGTGGGCGAACTCCCACCGGCCCGCGCGGTTGTCGGTCTCGATATCGGTCCAGCGCACCAGTTCCAGGAGGTTGAACCGCCCGTCATGGTGCCAGGCGGGGGAGGGGTCGCCCATCTGGCCCAGGGGGCATAGGCGGTCGACCCCCAGGGGGCCGAGCCGTTCCGCCAGCGCCAGGATCCGATCGGGGGACGCGGCGACCCCGACGGTCTGCACGTACTGGCGGAAGGGTCGTAGGAGCTCCACGACCTGCTCGAGGTCGGCCACGGGCTTGACCCGGATCACCCTGCTCAGGCAGGAGGGCACGAAGGCCGGGTCCGGGTCGTAGATGACGGCCCACTCGATGCCCGCGGCGCTCCTGTAGAGGACGGTCCCCGGGCTTCCGAGCTCGTAGGGGAGCAGCGTGCCCCGGATGCTCAGGGCCTCGGCCGCGCTGATCCGCCCCCGGGGGACCCGTGTGGCGTAGGACTCCATCACCGAGGCGAGGAGCCGGCTGAAGGAAGCGGGGTCGACGCCTCCGCCCTCTTCTACGTAGAACACGTGCGGGGAGAGGCATCCCTGCTGGTCGTACTTGACGACGTCGTAGCCCGCCCGCTCGGCCGTCTCCGGGGCCGCGGCCTCGTCGAGCGCCTCGCGGGCGATCACGCCGCAGGACAGGCGGTGGCCGTAGGGGATGAAGCGCACCGTCCTCGGGACGCGCGCGCCAACGCTCCGGATGGCCTCGTCGCTCCCGTAGGCGATCACCGCCTCGCTGAGGGAGAAGGCGACATCCTCCACCTCCCCCGCGCCGCTCGGCCAGTAGGTCACCGCAAGGCAGTCCGCCAGGTGGGGCTCCACCTCCACGAGGGACCGCACGAACAGGACCGGGAACACCGGTTCCCCGGAGGCCACCTTGCCGAGGCTCGCCGATTTCACGAGGAGCGCGCACACCAGGCTCTGGGCGGGGAGCCCCGGCACGTTTCCCGAGAAGATGTGGGTCGTGAGGACGGGCCCGTAGGCGCGGGTCAGGCCCCCCACCTCCCCCCGGGGCCGAAACTCGTCCAGCACCCGCGGATCGCGGAACTCCTCGGCGAGGAGGCGCCCCAGCTGTTCTGCCCGGAAGCTCCCGAGGAAGCTGGTGAGGCCCTTTCGGACCGCGGGTTCGGAGTAGCCCGTGACGAGGGGGAGGAGCTCCTCGGCCTCCCGCCGGTAGGGGGAGGAGGGATCCAGCCAGCGGGCGATGGCGCGGTCCACCACCTGGACGATGCGGCCCACCGGGAGCCGGGCCAGGACCCGGGCCTGGGCCTCGCGGAGCGCGTCGATCACGCGGCACAGCCGCGCCGGGGAGAGGCGCGGGTACCGGAACGCGACCTCCCCCGCCTGGAGGACGAGGGGCTCGCTTCCGGAGGGCTCGACGCCCGGAGGCAGGTGGTAGAGGTCCAGGGTCCTCACGGGCCGGCCCCCCGTCCCGCCTGCAGGAACTCGTCGATGGCGATCGAGCACCCGCGCGCCTCGGACCCCCGGACGCGTCCGAGGAGCTCGAACCCTTCGCCGCACGTCCTCCCCAGGTCTTCGCTCAGCACGGCCATCACCGACGCCCGGTTGGCGAGGTCGTAGTGGAGGAGGAGCCCCACCTCGCCCGGCGGGAGGGGCTCGAGGGTCTCGGGGTGGACCACCACGGTCCGGGCCCAGGGCGGGACCGCCTTGTACCGGGGTGCCCTCCTGCCCCGGAGCGTGTTCCGGAGCAACGCGTCGAGGAACTGGGTGCTGTGTTCCGTCATGCCGTACATGTTGACGATGAAGTGGTCGGGGATCCCCAAGGTGGCGCTCGCGAGGCGGTAGAGCTCCTCCTGGGGGATCTCCCGGGAACGCCCCTTGTAGCCGCCCGTATCGAGGAGCCGGCTCCCGGGCGGCAGCTGGAACCGCTCGCCCGCCTTGCCCCACAGGTCGAGGAGGTGCACGAGGGAGAAGCTGGCGGCGAGGAGGCCCACCGGCCGGCCCTCCCGCTCGCACTGGTGCAGGACTGAGGCCAGGCGATCGGCCTCCAGGGTTCCTGCCCGCATGAACCAGTCGCTCCCGCTCGCTCCGAAGTGGCGCACCATGAGGCCGAACCAGTAGGCCAGGGACGAGTCGGGAAGCTCCTCCGGGCGGGGAAAGATCACGTAGAGGGGGAGACGCACCCCGTCCGGCAGAACGTGGGCGGCGAAGTTGAGGGTGGCGTTGAGGTCGTAGACCCGGAGGCTCGGGTGGATGTGACGGCTCCTCTGGTCCGGCCGGGTGGTCCCGCTGGACCGGAACACGGCCGCGGCCTCGCCGGGCTCGCAGAGGAGGTCGGCGTACTTGAAGGCGGCGATAGGGAGGGGAGGGATCTCCCGCCAGTGCGTCACCGTGTCGGGGGTCCTCCCGCGCTGTTCGCAGTAGCGGCGGTAAGAAGCGTTGCACCTGAACTGGTACTCGAACAGGCGCAGCGCCAGGAGGGTGAACTCCCGGTCGTCGTGGGGGGCGTCGACACCGCGGCCGATGAAGGCCAGGAGCTCCTCCTCCAGCTCGGGGCTCCGGCGGGCGTGCCCCGGGCCCACACCCGGAGCGAGCCCGAGGCCCGGCTCCACCACGATGCGGCCGGTGACCTCTCTGCGGCGGAGCCGGTCGACAGCCTGCCCGATCTCGCCGAGCGGGTAGCGCTCAGCGACGACCGGATGGAGCGCTCCCCGCGCAGCGAGCGCGAGGACCGTCCGAAGGTCCTCGACGGTGCAGCCCACCGAGGAGCGGATCTGGAGTTCCCGGAGGATGAGGCGCAGCGGGTCGATCTGAGCGGTCTCCCCCGCGTATCCCACGCAGATGAGCCGGCCCCCCCGTCGGAGCATGGCGAGCGAGGACGCCAGCGTCTCCCGGCTCCCCACGAGGTCGAGGACGAGGTGCGCCCCCTCGTTGTCCGTGGCTCGCATCACCGCCGCCGGAACGTCCTCCTGGGCACCATTGACCGTGACGTCGGCACCGCGGTCGGCCGCCGCCCGCAGCTTGCCCGGGGAGCGGCCCACCGCGATGACCCGGGCCCCCGCCAGGCGGGCCAGCTGCACGGCCTGAAGGCCCACGCCCCCGATCCCGTAGATCACCGCCGTCTCGCCCATCCGGAGGCCGCCCACGGGGAAGAGCGCATGGTAGGCGGAGGCCGCGCTGCACGCCAGCGTGGCCGCCTCGGCGGGGTCCAGAGCCGGGGGGAGGGGGAGCAACTGCCGGGCGGGGACCGTCACGTACTGGGCGAACCCCCCGTCGGCGCTGAAGCCGGTCTGGGGGCCGGCATTGGGGCAGAGGTGTCCCTGCCCGGTGGCGCACCAGCTGCACCCGCCGCAGGGCGCGTAGTAGTAGACCACGACCCGGTCGCCCGGGGCCACCCCGGCGGTGCCCTCGCCCAGCTCGAGGACCTCGCCGGCGATCTCGTGGCCCAGGGTCAGCGGGACGACGCCGTAGCTGAGGACGCCCTCGAGGAACTGGAGGTCGGTGTGGCACAGGCCTGCGGCGAGCACGCGGAGCAGGGCGTCCCCCGGGCCGGGGCGCGGGATCTCGACCGGCTCCACCCGGAGGCCCCCGCCAGGTCCGTGGAACCGCGCCGCCAGCATCGTGGGACGCATCCGATCCCCCCGCACAAAACGAATGCACCGCCGGGCGACGGCGGTGCAGGTGGTGTTCACTCCCTACGCCGGCATTACCCGGATCAGGTTCGGCGGTCGACGACGTCCTGCGGTCGTCCTCTCAGCCCGGCTACCCCGAGCTCCCGCAACGCTATGGAGGTGTGGCACGCCCATGATACCCGCCCGGCCGGCCGCAGGTCAAGAGGACCTTCTCGGAGATGACACCGGGGGCCGGAGCTCATAAGATGGAGGTAGCTCGGGAGAGGAGAGGACGGGTTGACCGAGTCCTCCTCAGGTCGAGACGCTGGACGGGGCGCTCCCCCGTCTCTGGTCCGGGGACGGCACGTGAGCGAGAACCGGCTCCTCGAGGCGTTGCGCGGGCCGGGGTGTGCGCTGTGCGCCCTCCGCCACGAGGCCGTCGACCGCTACCTCGACACCCTCCTCTACGAGCACGTGAACGACTCCGGTCTCCGCCAAGCGCTCGCCAGGTCCCGGGGATTCTGCCGGGACCACGCGTGGATGCTCATCGGCTTCGGGGACAGTCTCGGCACGGCCCTCCTCTACCGGGACCAGGTGGCCCACGCCCTGCGGGACGTGCAGCAGGCGGCCCGCGAGGGGAGGCGCCCGGGGCGCCGCCTGTGGCGGGGGCACGCGGCGAGCCCCGCCGCCGTCTTGCGGACCCTCCGGTCCGGCGCGCCGTGCCCGGCCTGCGCGATCGCGCTGGACGCGGAGACGAGATACCTGACCCTGCTCCTCGCGGCCCTCGACGACCCCGAGATGCGCCGGGCTCTCGAGCGCTCCAGCTTCCTGTGCCTCCCTCACCTGATGCGCGCCCTCGATCTCGCGCGCTCCGCCGATCAGTCCACGGCCCTCCTGGAAATGGCGGAGGGCGTCCTGCGGCGGCTCCACGGCGAGCTCACGGAACTGATCCGCAAGAGGGACTACCGGTTCGCCCACGAGCCCCGGGGACAGGAGCAGACCTCCTGGGTGCGCGCCGTCGCCCACCTGGTGGGGTGGTGGCGGCAGCCGAGCGCCCGCGGGCGCCTCACCGATCCCGACGCGCCCCTGTGAGCGGGCCCGAGCCTTAGCTCAGCGGCCTGCGAGGAGGCCGAGAAGCCCTCCCGCGAGGATGAGGAGGGCCGAGTTGACCTGGAGCCGGACGAGCACCGCGAGCGCGAGGGCGGCTTCGGCCGCCGTCAGGCCGTCGACGAGGGCCGCACGGCCCAGGTGCCAGGTGACCGCCGCCATGAGGGCCACGGCCGCGGCATTGACGCCGTCGAGGAACGCGGCGGCCCACGGGGACTGGCGGAGCGGCGTGATGAAGGGGTAGGTGGCGGCCACGAAGACGAAGGAGGGGAGGAAGATCCCTGCCGTGGCCACCGCTGCGCCGGGGATGCCGCCCAGCAGGTACCCGATGAAGGTGGCGGTGGTGAACACGGGCCCGGGGGTGAACTGTCCCACGGCCACCGCGTCGAGGAGTTGCCTGTCCGTGAGCCAGCGGAGGCGCTCCACGAGCTCGCCGTGGAGGAAGGCCAGGAGCACGTAGCCGCTCCCGAAGAGGACGGCGCCGATCTTGAGAAACGTGACGAACAAGGTGAGGAGGGTCAGGGGCGCCCCTGCGGCGGCTGCTGCTGCGGGGACGACGGGGACGGCCGCCAGGAGGGGACGCCGGCGCGGGCCCCATCCGGCCCGCCGCACGAGGAGGACGACGCCTCCTCCGGCCAGGAGGAGGACGGTCACGTTGACGTTCAGGAGCGCGAGGACGAAGACCGCCGCCGCGAGGCCGGCGGTGAGGGCGTCCTTTAGAGCCGTCCGCCCGAGCCCCCACAGGGCCTGGACGATGACGGCGATGAGGACCGGTGTGACCCCGTAGAAGACCCGCCCCGCCGCCGGCAGGGCGCCGTAGGTCACGTAGGCCCACGCGCAGGCGAGGACGATGAGCGTGGCCGGGAGGATGAAGGCGGCCCCCGCCGCCGCGAGGCCCGCGGCCCCCGCCTGGCGGTAGCCGATGTAGATGGCGAGCTCGGTGGAGCTGGGGCCGGGGATGAGGTTTGCGGCGCCCAGGAGGTCGAGGAACTGCTGGTCCGAGAGCCACCGGCGTTTCCTGACCACCTCGTCCCGCATCATCGCGATGTGGACCGCAGGACCTCCGAAGGCGGTGAATCCGAGCCGGGCGAAGAGCCCGACGAGGTCCCGAAGCGGCGTGCGGTGGACGCGCGTCACCACGTCGAGGTCCTTTCCCGGTCGCGGCGGGCGCTTCCTGTCCCCGCCCTCCTCGCAGCCCGTCCTCGTCTCACGCAGGGGCGACTGATGGGGAGCGGAGGGGTTTACCGTGGGGGGAACACGGAACCGCCGAGGCCCTCTGACCTCGCCTCTGCGCCCGCAGGAGAGCCGCTCCACGTCCGCGCGCGGCGGCGCCCTCCGGATCCTCCCCGTGCGTGCGGCGTCTGTGGTATGATGCGGGCGATGCGCCTCGTGCTGCTCTTTGTCGACGGCGTGGGCCTCGGAGAGGACGATCCCGCGACGAATCCCCTGGTGCGCGCCCAGACGCCTTCCCTGCGCCGCGTGCTGGGGGGGAGGCCCCTCGCCGGGCGGGCCCTCGTGGAGACCTCCGAGGCGTCGCTCGTACCCCTGGACGCCCAGCTGGGGATACCGGGCCTCCCCCAGAGCGCCACGGGCCAGACGGCCCTGCTCACCGGGGAGAATGCCCCTGCCCTCGTGGGCCGCCACGTGACGGCCTACCCCACGCCCTCGCTCCAGAAGCTCCTCCAGGCTCGCGGGCTGTTCCCCCTCCTGCGGCGGGCGGGCCTTCCCGTGGCGCTGGCCAACGCCTACACCCCCGAGTACTTTGCCCCCCCGCAGGGCCGGCGCCGGCGTCACGGTGCCTTCACCCTCAACGCCCTGCAGGCGGGCGTCCGCCTCCGGGACGTGGACGACCTCCGGGCTGGTCAGGCCGTCTACCACGACCTCACGAACGCCCAGGCCCGGCTCCGCGGGGCCGCGGTCCCCCTGGTCACGCCGGAAGACGCCGGCCGGCACCTCGCAGCCGTGGCGGCCCAGCACGCGCTGACGGTGTTCGAGTTCTTCCTCACCGACCTCGTGGGCCACCGCCGGATCCCGGAGGACTCCACGGAGGTGGTGGAGCGGTTCGACCGGTTCCTGGGCGCGGTGCTGGACGAGGTCGACCTGGAGGACACCGTGGTGTGCGTGACCAGCGACCACGGGAACCTCGAGGACGAGCGGACCGACGGGCACACGGCGAACCCGGTCCCCGCCCTCCTGGTCGGCGCGGCCCGCCACAGGATCGGCGCGAGACTCCAGGCCCTCACCGACGTCGCACCGGCCTGTCGGGAGGCCCTGGGCGCGGGGGGCCTCCCGTGAACGCGCGCACCCTCAGGGTCCTCCAGTTCTCCGAGATCCTGGAGCGCCTCGCGCGGGTGTGCGCCTCCGACTACGGGCGCGAGAAGGCCCTCCTCCTCGCTCCCTCGCCCTGGCGCGAGGAGGTGGAGCGGCGCCAGCGGGAGACCTCCGAGGCCCGGTGGCTCGCCGAGACGGCCGGCGGGCTCCCCCTCCGGGGCCTCTACGACATCCGGGAGAGCCTGCGGCGCGCGACCCTCGGAGGAACGCTCCGCCCGGAGGACCTGCTCCGGATCCGGGACACGCTGGCGGGCGCCCGGCTCCTCAAGGGGTACGTGGCGGGTCGCCACGAGGAGGTCCCCGTCCTCGCGGCGATCGCGGAAGGGATCGGGGTCTTCCCCGAGCTGGAGGGAGACATCGCCCGGGCGGTGGCCGAGGACGGCGCGATCCGCGACGAGGCGAGCCCCGAGCTCGCCCGTCTTCGCCGGGAGCGTCGGCGGACCGAGGCGCAGTTGAGGGAGCAGCTGGAGCGGCTGCTGCGCGATCCGGTCCTGGCCCGCTACCTGCGGGAGCCCCTCGTGACCATCCGGGGAGACCGCCACGTGGTGCCCGTCCGGGCCGAGCACCGGGACCAGTTCCCGGGGATCGTGCACGACCACTCGGCGAGCGGCATGACGGTCTTCATGGAGCCCCTGGCCGTCGTCCCCCTGGGAAACCGCCTCCGGGAGCTCGCGGTCGGAGAGCAGGACGAGATCGCCCGGATCCTGGCGGCCCTGAGCCGCAGGGTCGCCGCCGCCGCCGAGGAGATCGCCGGGACGCTGGAGGCGGTGGGCGACCTGGACCTGGCGGCCGCGAAGGCGCAGCTGAGCCTGCAGATGGACGCCACGTCGCCCCGCCTCAACGAGGTGGGGCGGGTGAACCTGCGGGGCGCCCGCCACCCGCTCCTCGCCCCGCCTGTCGTCCCTGTGGACATCCCTCTCGGGGAGCGCTTCCGGACCCTGGTGATCACCGGGCCCAACACGGGAGGGAAGACGGTCACCCTCCGGACGCTGGGACTGCTGACGCTCATGGCCCAGGCCGGGCTGCACATCCCCGCGTCCCCCGAGAGCGAAGTCGCCGTCTTCCCGCAGGTCTACGCCGACATCGGCGACGAGCAGAGCGTCCAGCAGAACCTCTCCACGTTCTCCTCCCACCTCTCGGCCATCGTGGAGACCTTCTCTGCCCTCGAGGCGGCACCCCCGGGAGAGGCGCGGGCGCTCGTGCTCCTGGACGAGATCGGCGCCGGCACCGATCCGGCGGAGGGCGCGGCGCTGGCGCGCGCCATCCTCGAGGCGCTGCACGCGCGCGGGGTGTGCACGGCCGTGACCACCCACTACACCGACCTCAAGGCGCTGGCCTTCCAGGTCCCGGGGGTGGAGAACGCCTCCGTGGAGTTTGACGAAGAGACCCTAAGGCCGACCTACCGCCTCCTCGTGGGGACGGCGGGGCGCAGCAACGCCCTCGTGATCGCCTCGCGGCTGGGCCTTGATCCCGGGATCGTGGAGCGGGCGCGGGCCTATGTGGCGCGCCGCGAGACCGACGTGGCAGACCTCCTCCGGCGCGTCGAGGAGGAGCGCGCCCAGCTCGCCCGCGAGAAGGAGGAGGTGGCCCGCCTCCGCGGCGAGCTCGTCCTGGAGCGCTCCCGCGCCCGCGAGGAGGCCGAGCGGCTCCTCCGCGAGCGGCGCAGGCTCCTCGAGGAGGCCCACAGCGAACTCCGCGCCCTCGTGGACCGGGCGCGCCGGGAGCTGGACGCGCTCCGGGAGGCGCTGAGGACCCGCCCGAGCCATGAAGCCGTAGCGGCGCTGCGGGCGCGCCTCCGGGAGGTCACCGAGGCCGCCTCGGGCTTCGCCGCGCAGCTGGCCCCTCGGCTGCCGGGCGCGGCGCCCCAGGACCTCCGGCCCGGCGACGCCGTCCTGGTGGCGTCCTTGGGCCAGCGGGGCGTCGTCCAGGCGGGACCGGACAGCCACGGCGACGTAGAAGTCCAGGTCGGTGCCGTCAAGGTCCGGGTTCCGGCGGCCGAGCTCCACCGCCTCGTCGGGGAGACGGGGAGCCCCCGGGAGAGGTCGCGGGATGCGTCCCCCCGGGTGGGGTTCGAGAAGGCGGCCTCGGTCCCCCCTGTGCTGGACCTGCGGGGCAAGACCGTGGACGACGCCCTCCTGGACCTCGACAAGTACCTGGACGACGCCCAGCTGGCGGGCCTGGGGCGGGTCACGGTGATCCACGGAAAGGGGACGGGCGCCCTGAGACACGCGGTCCAGGAGTTTCTAGCCCACCGGCCGGGCGTCGCGGGGTTTCGGCTGGGCATGGAGGGAGAAGGGGGGAGCGGGGTGACGATCGTCGACCTCGTCGCGGAGTGATGGGGAAAGTGAGGCGCGGCGACCCGGCCTCGGCGCTCCTTCGGGCCCTCGGGGTGACGCTCGGTCTCATGGCCGTGGAAGCGGTCGGGGGGTGGACCACCGGGAGCCTGGCGCTCCTGGCCGACGCGTCCCACCTGCTGGTAGACGTGGGGAGCCTCGGGCTGGCCGCTGTGGGCAGCTGGCTCGCGACCCGGCCGGCCACCGCGCAGATGTCCTACGGGTACCGGCGGGCGGAGATCCTGGCCGCTGTGGTCAACGGCGCGGCCCTGTGGGGCATCGCGGGCGCCATCCTCTACGAGGCCGTGCACCGGATCCGGTCCCCCCACCCCGTGGCGGCCGCGGGGATGCTGGCCGTGGGCGTCCTGGGGCTCGGGGGAAACCTGGCCTCGGGCGCCCTCCTGGCGCCGGCCCACCGGGAGAACCTTAACGTCCGGGTCGCCCTCGCCCACGTCCTCGCGGACGCGGCCGCCGCCGTGGGGACCATCGGCGCGAGCCTGGTGATCCTGGTGACGGGGTGGACCCTTGCCGACGTCCTGGTCAGCATCGGGGTGGCGGGCCTGGTGGTCGCCGGCGGCTGGCCGCTGCTCCGGGACGCGGTCCGGATCCTCATGGAGGGCGCGCCGCGGGGGGTCTCCCTCCAGGAGGTCGCGGAGGCCATGTGCACCGTCCCGGGCGTGCGCGGCGTCCACGACCTGCACATCTGGTCCCTCACCTCGGGGGTGGAGGCGGTGAGCGGCCACGTGCTGGTGGGCGATCCCCGCGACAGCCAACGCGTCCTGGGGGAGCTGGGGGCGCTCCTCAATGACCGGTTCGGCCTGACGCACGTGACGCTCCAGGTGGAGACCGAGGAGTTTCGGGAGCCCTGGCACCCTATGTGCGCCCCCGGCGTGGGGCCCCACCCGGCCCGGTAGACCGTGGGCACGTCGGCTGGCGCACGCCCAGCGGCCCTGCGGGCGACGGCAGGAGGCCGCGAGTCGCTAGCGGGGGTCGTCTACGCTGTCGCCGCCACCGCGGCCTTCAGCACGGCGGCCATCCTGGTGACGGTAGCCTTCCGGTCCGGGCTGGGGTCCCCCTGGACCGTGGCCTTCCTCCGGCTGGCCGTGGGGACGGCGGCGATCGGCGCGAGCGCGACGCTGGCGCGCGTGCCGCTCGGGGTGGGGGGCGCCGTCGTGGGGCGGCTGGCCCGCTACGGCGCCGTGGCGGCCGCCCACTTCGTCCTCTACATCGCGTCCTTCGCCTACACGAGCATCCCGCACGCTGTGAGCCTGGTGAACACGTCGCCCGTGTTCGTGGCGGTGGGGTCCCGCCTCCTCTTCGGCGAGCGCCTCGGGTGGCGGCGGAGCGCGGGGATCGGCGTCACCGTGCTGGGCATCGGGCTCCTCGAGCGGGTCACCGTCCACCTCGATCCGCGGGTGTGGGTCGGGGACCTGCTGGCCCTGGGGGCGGCGGTCTGCTACGCCCTCTACTCGCTGGCCGGGAGGGCCGAGCGCCAGAGGGTGCCGCTCCTCGCGTACGTGTTCTGGGTGTTCCTGTGGGCGGCCCTCTTCCTGGCGATCCCGGGGCTCCTGACGGGGTTCGCCCCGGGCGCGGCGGGGAGGCCCCTCCAGGAGGCGACCCCCGGCGCCTGGGCCGCCGTGGTGCTCCTGGGCCTCGTCCCGCTCGCCCTGGGGCACGGCCTGTACAACGCCGCGGTGCGGCGCGCCTCCGCGACGGTCGTGAACCTGATCGCGACCCAGGAGGTGACGGGGGCCGTGCTCCTGGGGGCCGTCATCTTCGGGCAGGTGCCCTCCGGCACGACGGTTCTGGGGATGGCCGTGGCGCTCGGCGGCGTGGCGCTCGTCCTGTGGTGAGGCATGACCCCGCGCCATGGTAGGATGGGGAGCGGGGCGGCGCGGGGGCACGGAGGAAGGCGGGTGAGGTGCGGGTGTCGACCGTGAGTCCGCGGGAGCAGCTGGAGCTCCTCAAGCGGGGCACCGTGGAGATCATCACCGAGGAGGCCCTCCTCGAGAAACTGGAGCAGGGGCGCCCCCTGCGGGTCAAGCTGGGATTGGACCCGACGGCTCCCGACCTTCACCTGGGGAACGCCATCGTCCTCCACAAGCTCCGGCAGTTCCAGGACCTCGGCCACGAGGCGATCCTGGTCATCGGCGACTTCACAGGGCTCATCGGCGATCCCTCGGGCAAGTCGGAGACGCGGCCCGCCCTCACGCCCGAGGAGGTCGAGCGAAACGCGGAGACCTACCGGGCCCAGTACAGCCTCATCCTGGATCCCGAGCGGACGCGGGTGGTGTTCAACAGCCAGTGGCTCCGTCCCATGACCTTCTACGACGTCATCCGGCTGGCCAGCCGGGCCACCGTCCACCGGCTGCTGGAACGCGACGATTTCGCCAAGCGGTTCCGGGAGCACCAGCCCATCCGGCTCCACGAGCTCCTCTACCCCCTGTGCCAGGCCTACGACTCCGTCGCCATCGAGGCCGACGTCGAGCTCGGGGGGACCGACCAGAAGTTCAACAACCTCATGGGGCGCGAGCTGCAGCGGGAGCTGGGGCAGGAGCCCCAGGTCGTGGTCCTCACCCCGCTGCTTCCGGGGCTCGACGGGGTGCAGAAGATGAGCAAGAGCCTCGGGAACGCCATCGGGATCACGGAGCCCCCCGCCGCCATGTACGGCAAGGTGATGTCCATCCCCGACGACCTGATGATCCCCTACTTCGAGTACTGCACCCTCGTGCCCCTGGAGGAGGTCCGCGCCCTGGCGGCGGCGCTCGCCGAGGGGCGCGCCCACCCGCGGGACGTGAAGAAGCGGCTCGCCCGCGAGATCACCGCCCGCTACCACGGGGAGGAGGCGGCGCGGGACGCCGAGGAGGAGTTCGAGCGGGTCTTCGGGTCGCACGAGCTCCCGCGGGAGATCCCGGAGGTCACCATCAGCCGGGCGCGCCTCAAGGACGGCCAGAGGGCCGGGGTGGCGTCCCTCCTCGTGGAGGCCGGCCTCGTGCGGTCGGCGAGCGAGGCGCGGCGCCTCATCACCCAGGGAGGCGTGAGCCTGGACGGCGCCCGGGTCCACGACGCGTACGCGGACGTCCACGTCCACGACGGCCTCCTCATCCGGGTGGGACGCCGGCGGTTCGCCCGCGTGCGCCTGGGAGCGTGACGGCGCGCCTCCTCACGCCCGCCGGTCCCCCCCGGCGGCCCGCTCCGGCCGAGGCCGGAGCGGAGGAGAGGGCCCCCTGGCGCGCCGATCTCCCCGGGAGCTGGTACCGGTGGAGCCTCGCGCTCGCCACCCTGGGCGGGGCCGTGCTGCGGGCCTCCCACATGGCGCGGCCCTTCAACAGGCTGATGGCCTGGAACGAGGGGCACTACGCCATGATCGCCCTGAACTTCGACCGGTACGGCCTCTTCTCCCAGCACAACGAGCTCGGCATCGATCACACCTTCTCCCCCGGCGTGCCGTGGCTCATCTGGCTGGCCTTCAAGGCCTTCGGCCCGAGCGAGTGGGCGGCGCGTCTCCCCATCGTCGTGGCCGGTGTCGTCGCGATTCCCCTCCTCGGAGTGCTGGTGCGGCGCCTCTTCGGGAGCGAGTGGCTGGGGGCCGCCTCCGCGGCCTTCGTGGCCGTCTCGCCGGGGCTCGTCTACTACGCCCAGAACGTCCAGCTCGATACCCCCAGCATCGCCTGCGGCCTCGCGGGCGCGGTCCTCCTGCTGCGCTACCGCGACACGCAGCGGCCCGGGCATCTCTGGGGTGCCGGGCTGTGGGTCGCCCTCGCGGTCTGGTTCAAGTTCACGGCGGCCCTGTGGTACCCGGTGTTCCTGCTGTGGGGATGGTCGGCCCGCCCCCCGGGGCCCGCGGCCCTGGTGCGGTCGGCCGCCTTCGTCGGTCTCACGGCCCTCCCGAGCGCGGCGTGGGTGGTGTCGGGGTGGCTCGCCCACGAGGTCTCCCGCGACTTCTACCACCGGATGTGGGACCTGAGGGGGCTCGGGAAGGCACTGGCCGAGATCCCCCTGGAGGTGGAGGCTCACCTGTTCCTGCCGATCTTCCTCCTCGTCCTCCTGGGGCTCCCCCTCGCCCTCCGGGCCCGGGAGACGCGGCGGGACCTCGCGGTGTGGTGCGCCCCCTGGATCGTCCCCTACCTGCTCGCGCCCTGGGACAGCCTCGTGAACCGCTACTACGACCTGCCGGCCACCTACCTCCTCACGGCCGTCGGCGCGCTCGGGGCGTGGCGGGTGGGCCAGTCTCTCCCGAGGTGGCCCGCCCGGCGGGCGGCCGCCGCCGTGGTGGCCGCGGCCCTCGTCCTCACGGTGGCCTACGACCTGTGGGATCCCATGACCGACCGCGTGGCCCGCGCGATGATGCCCCATCCTCCTCCCATCGACCCCGCGCCCTTCTACTCGGCCAAGGTGGTCGCGGCCCTCCCCCGGGGGCGCACGGTGGTGGACACGCCCCAGACGATGTTCTACGCGGGCGGGGACCCGGCGTGGATCGACATGACGGGGGGCGACGTGCGGCAGATGATCGACAGGGAGACCTACGACTACATCGTCCTCAACGACTACGGCCACGGGCAGGAGCCCTACTACCCTCTGGACGCCGCCCTGCGCGCCCAGTTCCTCCGGCACCACTACGTGCAGATCGCGCCGGCCGCCTGGGCCCACTGGCGGACGCGGGTGGGGGACCTCGCCGGCCTCCGGGAGCCGTCGACGCCCTACTGGGCGCCGTGGCCGGCGTGGCGGCGCCCGGGTCTCGAGGTGTGGTGGTAGCGCTGCCCTCCGCGTGAGGTGGGCATGACAGAGGTGGATGGGACCTCCGGTTCCTGGAGCGCGAGGGCGCGGGGAGAGGGCCCCCTGGCCGGTGAGGGCCAGGGCGCCGGGCCTGCGGACCCGCGTGCTCCTCTTGGTCGCCGCCGCCGTCCTGCCCGCCTTCGGGCTCCTCCTCTACGAGGGACTCAGGACGCGGGCGCACCTCGCCTCGGAGGTCCAGCAGGACGCCTTCCGCCTCGCTCAGCTTGTCGCCCACCAGGAGGCCCGGGAGTTCGAGGAGGTCCGCGCCACGCTCGCGGCTTTGGCGTCGGTCCCGGTGGTCCGGGACGCCGACCCCCAGAAGTGCGGTGCCCTCCTCCGGGAGTTCGTCCGGCAGTTTCCCCGGTACATCAACCTGGGCGTCGCCCGAAGGGACGGGGTGATCTTCTGCAGCGCGCTCCCCCTCCCGGGACGCGTGTCGGTCGCCGACCGCCCCTACTTCCAGCGGAGCCTCCGTACGGGGAGCTTCGCGGTGGGCGAGTTCCAGATCGGCCGGCTCTCCCACCGGGCGTCCGTCAACGCGGGCTATCCCCTCCTCGACGAGGGCGGGCGGGTCCGCGGCGTGCTCTTTGCGGCGGTGGACCTCGGGTGGCTGAGCGTCCAGGTCGGCCAGATCCACCTGCCCCGGGGCGCGGAGGTGCTGGTCGTCGACCGGCGCGGGGTCGTGCTGGTCCGCACCCCGGGCTCGGCGTCCTGGGCGGGGCGCGTGGTGAGCTCCGCGGCGATCGTCCGGAGGATGCGCTCTTCTCCCGGCGGAGGGACCGCCGACGTCCAGGGGCTCGACGGCGAGCGGCGCCTCTACGGGTTCACTCAGATCGAAGGGGGGAGCGCCTCGGTCGCCGTGGGGATCCCCCACGAGGCGGCCCTGGGCCCCGTGGACCGCACCCTCGCGGGCACCCTCGCAGGCCTGGCGCTCCTGGGGGGGCTGACCCTGGTCATCGCCTGGGTCACGGGAGGGGAGCTGGTCTTGCGGCCCGTCCACCAGCTCCTCCGGACGGCCCGGCGGCTGGGCGAAGGGGACATGGGCGTGCGCACGGGCCTCCAGGACGTCCCCGGCGAGCTCGGGGACCTGGCGCGGGCCTTCGACGCCATGGCTGACTCCCTGGCGGAGCGCGGGGCGCAGATCCGATTGCTCATCGAGTCCACGGGCGAGGGGATCTGCGGGATCGATCTCTCAGGCCGCGTGACCTTCATCAACCGGGCGGGGGCGGACATGCTGGGGGCGCCCCCGGACGCGCTGGTCGGGGAGAGCCTGCACGACCTCCTGCACGCGCCTCCGCAGGGGGCGGCCCCCCACGCTCCGGACCAGTGTCCTCTGGTGGCCGTGGCGCGCACCGGCCGGGGCGTGACCCAGGAGGACGACCGGGTGTGGCGCCGCGACGGGACGTCCTTCCCCGCCCAGTGTTCGTCCTTCCCCCTCCGGGACGACGGGACCGTCCGGGGCGCCGTCGTGACGTTTCGGGACGTCACGGCACGCTACCAGGCCCAGGCGGAGATCGAAGGCCACCTCCGCCAGCTCCAGGCCCTCCGCGACATCGACATGGCCATCACGGGGAGCGTGGACCTCCGGGTGACGCTCGCCATTCTGCTGGAGAAGGTCACCGCGGAACTCGACGTCGACGCCGCTTTGGTGCTGCTCCTCGATCCCGGAACCGGCCTCCTCGCCTGCGCGTCCGCCCGGGGGTGCCGGACGGCGTCCTTCGCCCAGTGCGCCGTCAGGGTCGGCGAGGGCCACGCCGGCAGGGCCGCCCTGGAGCGCCGGCTGGTCGTCGTGCCGCGTCTCGCGGACAGCCCCGACGTCTCGGCGCGGATGGCTCTGTACGGGCAGGAGGGGTTCGTGGGGTGCTGCGCGGTCCCCCTCGTCGCCAAGGGCCAGGTGCAGGGGGTCCTGGAGGTCTTCTCCCGGCGCGAGCTCGCAGCCGGGCCCAAGTGGCTCCAGTTCCTGGAGGCGCTCGCGGGGCAGGCCGCAATCGCCGTGGACAACGCCCGGCTCCTCGAGGAGCTGCGGCGCTCCCACGAGGAGGTCCTCCAGGCCTACGACGCCACCCTGGAGGGGTGGTGCCGGGCTCTCGACCTCCGCGACCGCGAGACGGAGGGCCACACCCTCCGGGTCACCGAGCAGGCCGTCGCCCTGGCCCGGGCGGTGGGGATCCCCGAGCGCGACCTCGTGCACATGCGGCGCGGGGCGTTGCTCCACGACATCGGCAAGATGGCGATCCCCGACAGCATCCTCCTCAAGCCCGGGCCGCTGACCCCGGAGGAGTGGGCCGTGATGCGGCTGCACCCGGTGTACGCCCACGAGCTCCTCTCTCCCATTCCTTACCTGCGGCCCGCCCTGGAGATCCCCTACGGCCACCACGAGCGGTGGGATGGAACGGGTTACCCTCGGGGCCTCAAGGGTGAGGAGATCCCCCTCCCGGCGCGGATCTTCGCGGTCGTGGACGTGTGGGACGCCCTCCGGTCAGACCGTCCCTACCGTGCCGCTTGGTCCCGGGAGGACGCGCGCGCCTATATCGCCCGCGAAGCGGGACGGCAGTTTGACCCGGCGGTGGTGGAGGTGTTCCTCCGGACGCCCCTGCCGGAACCGATCGCTCCCGCGGAGGTGTCCCCGGGCTCCCGGGACCTTCGGCGGGTGGTGCTGGGAGCTAGGACGGGGGGAATCCAAAGGCTTCCGTGATGGCCCACTCCCGGAAGGTGAGGCCCTTCACCCTCTCCTCCTGGGGGTCCGTGACCGTCACGGCGAACAGCGACGTCGACAAGGGAGGCACGAAGACGGTCGTCTGGAAGGTGCGGGTCCACGGCGCTTCGTTGGGAAGGGGCCGGGCCACGTTGAGGGAGAGACGGATGACCAGGCGGGTGATGGTCCACCCGCTCCCGTTGTGGAGGTTTCCGCGGAAGACCCCGTCCGGCCCCAGCGCCGCGTACCCCACGAGCCTGGAGAGGTCCGCGGCGGGAAGGGGCCGCGCCACGGAGCCGATCCACCGTCCGTTCACGAAGGGCTCGGCGTGGCCGGTCAGCCGGTTGATGCGGAGGAGGGGCGGCGCTCCCCCCGGCCCGCTCCCGCCGGCAGGCTGGTACTCGTAGAGGTTCAAGCGGAAGAGCAGGAGGGCGCCGAGGACGATCGCCCCCGCGATGAGCATGTGTCCGGGCGTCACTCGAGCGGTCACAGCGTCTCCTCTCCGGATCCGAGGTGGATGCGTTCAGGCTGTGGATATATCCGGCCGCGCACGAGGTGACACGGTCTTTCTGGTCGGCAGGCATGAGGATTCGACGCGCCTACGCGCCTGTTCCTCCCAGCCCCGAAACTCTCGGCGGGGCGAGGAGGATCCCGGTCCTCCGCATGAGGAGCGGCCCATGGTGAATCCTTCCCCTCCGTCCGCGGGGGACTGGATGCGGCTCCGCTTTCTCGGGATCGCGGATGGGAGGAGGCGATCACTCATGGTCGAGGAGCAACCCGGGGAATGCGCGGCGAGGCTGCTCCACCTCCGCCGCCCGTGTGGGACGTCCACACTGGTCGCCCTGCGCGACCGTGGGAAACGTGCTCCTCTTAATAGGGACCGGCTGGGAGTCCACGGGCGTGCCACCCGTGGGTGAAAGGCTGAGGACACGTCGGTGCCGTCGAGGAGCTCTCTCTGAGGTGGCCCAGGACGGCCGTGCCCGAAGCTCGTTGGCGTGAGCGGGGGAGAAAAGAGGCTGTGCGCCGTGAACCGGTACGGCCATCCCTCTCGATATCTGCTGAGAGGCGGGGGGATGCCCGTGCAAGTGGGAGCCGGACAATCAGGTGCGGAGGACACGCGGGACAAGGCCGAAGGTCGGCCACGCCCCGGGGCGGCACCACGTCGGCCCGACTGCTCGGACGGGTGTGGCGTCAGCAGTTTGGCCCGCCGTTCGGGCCTCCCGTGCCATTGTGCGTGGGTCCGCCGTTGAGGCCACCGTTCGGGTTGCAGGGGGGGAGGGCCCGGAGGAGAGGTGATCGTGAGCGCGGTGACATGAGAGGGGTGGAGACCATTCGGCGTCGTGTCGAGGCGGGACAGGCACTTCAGGAGGCGGTCCGGGAGGTCTTGGCGGCCAACGCCGAGTTATTGAGGCTGGCGCGGGAGCAGCGGAGGCGACGGTGGAGGGACCGACGCCTCGGCGCCTGTGGCGGTCTGTAACGCAGCGGGTACGGCTTGGCTGGTCCTGTCGGTGTCCGGGGGATGGGCGGCGCGCTCCGCACGTCCCGGCCGAGGCGGTGGTGTGGGGTCTAGTGAGAGGGCACCTGGTTCGGGAGGGCCCGTGTGCGGGAGTGGAGGCCCTGGTACGGTCTGACGCGTGGGCTGCGCTGGGTGGGTGTGCGGCAGGCGAAGCGAAATAAGGCGTTCTCGCGGCAGCCGTGGGGGGACCTAGCCCTTGACGGGACGCGGACGAGGTGTGTGAAGACCCCGGGGGTGGACTGTTCGTCCTGCCACCCCGTTCGCACGGCGGAGGGGGAGGTGCTCGGGTTCCGGCACCCTGGCGTGATGGTGCGTGGAGTGGGGGTGGGCGTGACAGTCCCGTGCGATGCGGAGCTGTAGGGGCCGGGGACAGTGAACAGGCGGCGGGTCAGCGGTGCCGTGCGCGGGTCGTGGGGGAGAGAGGGCGGCGCTGTGCGGACGACGTTGTGGCGGATGGGGCGTCTGCGACGGCGCCGTTCCTGCACGCGGTGGGGGCGCTGGGGCTCCACGCGGTGGTGCGGCTGAAGGACACTCTCCCGAGTCTCCGGGAAGCGGCGGGGCGGCGGTACGCGGGGCCGCCGCCGACGGCGGTGGTCACCGAGGGGCGGGACTGCGTGGAGGTGTGGGGCGAGGAGGATGGTGATCCCTGGGAGGCCTTGTGCTGGACGACGGTGCGGGTCTTCACGGATCGCAGACCACGCCGGAGGGGCGGGTCATCGAGGCGCTGTGGCTCAGCGACGGGCCGAAGAGCACGGTGCCGAGCCACGCCCTCTACCGGATGGCGAAGAGCCGATGGGAGATCGAGAACGAGACGTTCACCGTGGCGAAGACCGCCCCTGGGCGGGAGCCCATGTGTCACCCCCAGGGCACGAGCCTCCTGGTGCGGTACCTGATTCTCTGGTTGACGATGGCGAGTGAGCGGCTGTACCGGCTCCGCTGGCTCCATCGGGGGAAGCATCCGGTTCGATCGGCGAGTGCGCTGGTCCGGACGCTTCGACTCAGCCTGGGGCGCCCGTTTCGGGACACGAGCTGAGGGGCTGCTCCGCTTCCCCGCCGGGTGTCTGGTGGGGCGTGTCCGTGCACACTCCCGGATCCGTCTCTCCCCGACGAAAAACCGCCTCCTGAGCCGCCCATCTCGCCCGTTTTCCCACCCCGCGCTGTGGGGAGAGTAGTCTCAGGGGCCCTCCCAAGGCCTGGAACTCCCCCGGTTCCGAAACTGCTGTCCGTCGGCCTGTCTCATTGACGACGCGGATGACTCGCAGATATACTGTGGTTCAAGGGGCCCTTAGCTCAGGTGGTGAGAGCGCACCCCTGATAAGGGTGAGGTCCGTGGTTCGAGTCCACGAGGGCCCACCAGAACGAGGACGTCGAGCACTTCTGCCTCGCTCCCCTCCGGAGAAAGCTTGTGTGGATGCACCCTTGCTGAAGTGGTCGATGGTTTTCGCGCACCCCACCCCGGCGTTGCCAAAGACCTCACCGTCGATCTTCCAGAGTATGCCGCCGTCCGTCATTTCGATCCAGGCCGGTCCCCGTTGGCGTAGAACATCGTCTGAGGGGTATCGATGTCGGTCCGGCCGAGTGGCAGCCTGGCCACGAGCCCCGCGGAATAGAACGACGCCGGGTCGGTCGGTGGAGGATAAGTCATCGGTGCTCACGCGATCCGGGTCGGTCATCCGATCCCACATGTCGAGGGCCACCGTCAGCGCTACCACGATGCCACGCCGATCAACAGCCCGCGCGGGAGCGTGGACGGTCGCCCTGCGCTCCGCGGTGTCGGCCGGGCCGCTGCGAGCCCGTCCCGAGAGTGCCTGCATGAACCGCCGCGGGCGTGCTCACATGCATGAGCGGGCCCCGCCAGGGCGCGCACAACCACCTCCACCTGGGGGATGCCCCTCAGGGGCATCGGAGATGACTAGGTGGACTCCGCGCAGGCCCCGGCGACGAGGATCCGGAGACAGTCGCCAGCCAAAACTCCTACCTTTCGTCCCCCCACGCGGGCGCCCAGGATCCCACGCTGCCCCTTGTATACTGACTCGGGCTATGAGAGGACCCCCGAGGCAGCTACCAAGGTTTCCCTCCCTTCATGGAGATGTTTTTGTCTTGCCGACCATCTTTGGGGACCGCTACGGAGGGCATCATGCTTCTTGGCGACCCGATCGCGGACAGAGGAGGTTGCCCCGCCCGGGCGGTCCCCAGACAGGAACCCGACGCTGCCCGCACAAGAGGAAGCCGTGG
>Ga0209810_1000435_pt1 | contig 94300 bp, 89 predicted proteins | sample Coa_R1_7_FD_187159 | JGI IMG/M metagenome (GOLD analysis project Ga0209810, IMG submission 187159) | Surface soil microbial communities from Centralia Pennsylvania, which are recovering from an underground coalmine fire - Coalmine... | ecosystem: Environmental > Terrestrial > Soil > Unclassified... | reverse complement strand
TCTGCTGGGGGCTCAAGAAGACCTGCTTGACCAGCTGCTGGGTGATGGTCGAGCCCCCCGCCAGCGTCCCCCGGTGGAGGAGGTCGTCGATGGCCGAGCGGGCGATGCCGGTGGGATCGAAGCCGGGGTTGGTCCAGAAGGTGTGGTCCTCAACCGCCACCGTGGCGTTGATCAGGTAGGGCGAGATCTGGCTCAGGGGGACCGTGCGCAGGTGGTTGCCCTGCTCGCCCACGTCGGCCAGCTCGACCCCGTTGCGGTCGTAGATCAGGGTGTCGCCCTTGAGCAGGGTGGCGTCCAGCCCGTTCACCGAGGGCAGGCTGCGCATGAAGGAGATGGCGTAGGCGTTGATGCCGATCCCGCTGGCGATGACGAGGACGAGCAGCGCCGTTCCCGCCTCGAGCAGGAGCTTGCGCGTCCGTCGCCTGGTCCGGGGAGACCAGCCGGCGTGGAAACGGGCGCGGGACCGGCGTCCCATCGGGGTCGTGATCCGGGGCGGGTTCATCGGACGGTCGACGCAGCCTCCTGGTGCACGGCCACTTCCTGACCCCTACAACGGCACCAGGACCGCTGAGGGTACGCGTCCGCCGCCCCGGAAACGGGGCCGGGGACGCGCTCGCGATCGGGCGACCCGCGCCGGCCCTCGAGCGCCGGTTCGCCGGCGGGCTCAGGAAGCGGGGGCGGCGGTGGTCAGGTTGACCACGGCGACGACGCCCTCCACGTTGTGCACGCGCTCGGCCGCCTCGTCGACGAAGGCGGGATCGGGCACCGCCCCCCTCAGGTACACCGTTCGTCCCTCCACGGAGACCTCGAGCCCCTCCGGCGCCGGGCCCCGGGCCGCGATCGCGCTCCGTACCCGCTCTTCGAGGTCGGGGTCCGTTCGGGCACGGCCTCCCGCCAGCACCGCGTAACGCTCGCGCGCCCGCACCTGCAGCCCATCGATGCGCCGCCGCAACGCCTCGCGCCGCTCACGGTCGGCGAGCAGGCGGGCCACGCCGGCGCCCGCCAGCCCGGCCAGCACCAGCCCCGTCGCCCCTCCGGCCATGGCCCGAAGGCGGCCCCGGGGACGGGGACGCACCCGCCGCTCCAGGCCCCGGGGCAGGCGCATCCGCTGCTCCAGGCTGGACTGGACGGTGTCGGCGACGCGCGCACTGCGCTTCCGCACGGCGTCGAAGTCGATGCTCTCCAATCGCTTCACGGCCTCGTTCCTGGCCTGCTCGAGGGAGCGCACCAGCTCGTCCGCCGCCTTTTCACCGCGCTTTCGTGCGTTCCTCATGAGGCTAGGCTAGCAACCCCCCTGCCAGGGCTCCAGTCGGCAACACGGGCCACCGTCACCCCTCTCCGGCCGGACGCACGTGGATCTCCTCGGGATCGACCAGCCGCTCCTGGCGGGTGCCGGCGAAGTGGACCCGGACGCCCGGGCGGCCGGGCGCCCCGGGCTCCCATCCGGCCGCGTACAGCTCCGCCGCCTGGGTCAGGTCCTGGGCCTGGACGATGCGCCGTCCGTTGGTGAAGGCCACCGACTGGTGGCGGGCGCCGGGGAAGCCCAGGCGGACCTCGCCCCCGGTCTTCAGGTGGTAGCGATAGTCCTCGAAGGAGCCCTTCTCCACCTCGGCCAGCAGCTGGGCGAAGGTGGGGAAGCGTCCCGACCGCATCGCCTCTTTGAGCTCGGCACGCCGGGAACGCTGCGCCAGCCGCTGGCGCCGGCGCCGCTCGGTCTGGAGCACGTCCCGCTCGGCGCGGAGCTCGGCGAGCTGCCCCTCCAGGGGACGCATCCGCGCCGTCACATCGGCGATCCGTGCCTCCAGCTCGTCGTCGGAGAGCCCGGTCAGGTCCTCGGACATCGTCTTCACACCATAGCGACGCCGGCCACCGGCCATCGGGGCGGCCCACGATCCCGTCGCGCCTCCGAGGCGGGTTTCGCCGGCAACCGTGGATTTATCAACATCGACGTTGACAAACCGGTACAATTCGGCTCGTGATGGACCGGAAGACCGACGTCCTGGCGTTGCTCAAGGCCAGGGGCTCCGCGGGCCTGGCCGAGATCGCCCGGCACCTCGGGCTGAGCAAGCAGGGGACGCTACGCCACCTGGAGGCGTTGCAGGCCAGGGGTCTGGTCGAGGTCACGACCGAGGACCACCGCGGACCCGGCCGACCAGGCCACGTCTACCGGCTGACGGCGGCCGCCCGGGACCATTTCCCGAACCGGCACCGCGAGCTCGCGGCGGAGCTGGTGGCCTTCATGGACGATCGTGAGCAGGAGCGGTTCTTCGCCATGCGGGCGCGCCGGCTGGAGGCCGAGTACGCGGCCAGGTTGACCGGGCTCGACTTCCGGGAACGGGCCCGGGAGCTGGCCCGGCTGACCACCGAGCAGGGACACATGACCGAGCTGGTGGAACGGGCCGACGGCAGCCTCCAGCTCCGGCACTGCAACTGTCCCATCCACGACGTCGCCGTCCGCTCCGGCCATCCCTGCCGGCACGAGCAGGACATCTACCAGCGGCTCCTGGGCGGAACCGTGGCCCGCGCCACCTGGCTCGCGGCCGGGGACACGTGCTGCACCTACGAGATCACGACTGAGAGGAAGGACTTTGGCTGATTTCGAGATCCGGAACCTGCACGTCAGCGTCGAGGGACGAGAGATCCTGAGAGGCGTCTCGCTCGCCCTCGACAAGGGTGAGGTGCACGCCGTGATGGGACCCAACGGGTCCGGCAAGAGCACGCTCTCCTGCGCCCTCATGGGCCATCCCAGCTACGAGGTGACGGCCGGGGAGATCCGATTCAAGGGGCGCAACCTGGTCGAGCTGGAGCCGGACGAGCGGGCCCGGCTGGGCGTCTATCTGGCCTTCCAGTACCCGACGGTGGTCCCGGGCGTGACCATGGCCAACTTCCTGCGCACGGCGCTGAACGCCAGGCGCGGGTACGACGGCAAGGACAAGTCGCGGGCGATCACGCCCCGGGAGTTCCGGGCGCTGTTGAAGGAGCCCATGCAGACGCTCCGGATGGACGACAGCTTCCTCTCGAGGTACGTCAACGACGGGTTCTCGGGCGGGGAGAAGAAGCGCGCCGAGATCCTTCAGATGGCCGCCCTGGTGCCCGAGATCGCGATCCTCGACGAGACCGACTCGGGCCTCGACATCGATTCGATCCGATACGTCAGCGAGGCCATCAACGGGATGCGCGGGCCGAACCTCGGCATCCTCATCATCACCCACTACAGCCGCATCCTGCAGTTCATCAAGCCGGACTACGTGCACGTACTGGTCAACGGCCAGATCGTGCGCTCGGGCGGCCCCGAGGTCGCCGACGCGCTGGAGCGCACCGGCTACGCGGAATGGGCCGAGGAGGCCGCCGCAGGACAGCCCGAGGAGGAGGTCGAATAGGCATGGCAGTCGCCCCGCAGATCAACGTCGGTGAGGACTACCGGGAGAAGTACGGCTTCTTCGACCCCGAGAAGTACGTCTTCAAGGCCAAGCGCGGGCTCAGCGAGGAGGTCGTCAAGGAGATCTCCTGGATGAAGAACGAGCCCGACTGGATGACCGCCTTCCGGCTGCGGTCCCTGCACACCTTCCTGAAGAAGCCGATGCCGACCTGGGGCGCCGACCTCTCCCGGATCGACTTCGACAACATCTACTACTACGTCAAGGCCACCGAGAGCCAGGGCAAGTCCTGGGACGAGGTGCCCGACGACATCAAGCGCACCTTCGACCGGCTGGGGGTGCCGGAGGCGGAGCGGAAGTTCCTGGCCGGCGTGGCCGCCCAGTACGAGTCGGAGGTCGTCTACCACTCGCTCCACCAGGAGCTCGAGAAGAAGGGCGTCATCTTCCTGGACACCGACACGGCGCTCCGGGAGCACCCCGACCTGTTCAAGGAGCACTTCGGGACCGTCGTCCCGCCCGCCGACAACAAGTTCGCGGCCCTGAACAGCGCGGTCTGGTCGGGCGGCTCCTTCATCTACGTCCCGCCCGGCGTCCACGTCGACGTCCCGCTCCAGGCCTACTTCCGGATCAACGCCGAGAACATGGGCCAGTTCGAGCGCACCCTCATCATCTGCGACGAGGGCTCCTTCGTCCACTACATCGAGGGCTGCACCGCGCCCATCTACACCACCGACTCCCTCCACTCGGCGGTGGTCGAGATCATCGTCAAGCGCGGGGCGCGCTGCCGCTACACCACCATCCAGAACTGGTCCACCAACGTCTACAACTTGGTCACCAAGCGGGCCATGGCCTTCGAGAACGCGACCATGGAGTGGGTGGACGGCAACCTGGGCTCCCAGGTGACCATGAAGTACCCCTCCGTCTACCTCATGGAGCCGGGGGCCAAGGGGGACGTGCTCAGCATCGCCTTCGCCGGTCGCGGACAGCACCAGGACGCGGGCGGCAAGATGGTCCACGTCGCCCCCTCGACGACCTCCACCATCACCTCGAAGTCGATCTCCAAGGCGGGCGGCCGGACCTCGTACCGGGGCCTGGTGAAGGTGCACCCGGGCTGCCACGACGTGAAGTCGTTCGTGAAGTGCGATGCCCTGCTCCTGGACGACGAGTCGATCAGCGACACCTACCCCTACATCGAGTGCGACGAGCCCCGGGTCAACATCGGCCACGAGGCGACCGTGAGCAAGGTGTCGGACGAGCAGCTCTTCTACTTGATGAGCCGCGGCATCCCCCGGGTCGAGGCCGAGACGATGATCGTCAACGGCTTCATCGAGCCCTTCACCAAGGAGCTGCCGCTCGAGTACGCGGTGGAACTCAACCGGCTGATCCAGCTGGAGATGGAGGGCTCGGTCGGCTGATGGCGTTCGCAAGCCGTGCGGTGGAGGAGCTGGGCTACCTCCACCAGGAGCCCGACTGGCTGCGCGCCCGGCGACGGGAGGCGTTCGACCTCTACCAGCGTCTCCCGCTCCCCTCCCGGTCGGAGGAGGAGTGGCGGCGGACCGATCTCAGGGGCCTGGACCTGGCTGCCTTCGAGCCCTTCGAGCAGGCCGACGGCCGTGCCCCCTCGGATCCCATCGAGGACACGGCCGGCGTCCTGCGCCAGCAGGGGTCGGAGCCGGGCCGCGTCGAGCTGGCGCCGGAGGCGGCCGCCCGCGGGGTGCTCTTCATGCCCCTCCCGCAGGCGGCCCGGGAGCACCCCGACCTGGTGCAACGCCACCTGTTCAGCGAGGTGGCGCCCGGCCGCGACAAGCTGGCCGCCCTCCACGCCGCCCTCTTCAGCGGCGGCACCTTCCTCTACGTTCCGGACGGGGTGGCCCTCGACCGGCCGCTGGTGTCGCAGTTCTGGTCCTCGCGCGGGGGAGCGGCGGTGCTGCCCCACACCCTGATCGTGGCCGGGAAGGGCAGCTCGTTCAGCTACGTGGACGAGTTCCTGTCCCCGGACCTGGAGCGGGCGGCCCTGACCAGCGGCTCGGTGGAGCTCTTCGCCGCCGAGGGGGCGAGTGTCGGCTACGTCTCCCTGCAGCGCTGGGGAGCGCACGCCTGGCAGTTCGCCAACCAGCGCGCGCGCCTGGAGCGAGAGGCCAGCGTCCGGCTCGTGCACGTCGGCCTCGGCGGCCGCTTCAGCAAGAACCGCATCGAGGCGGTCCTGCAGGGGCCGGGGGCGAGCGCCGAGCTGAAGGCCCTCTTCTTCGCCTCCGGCGGGCAGTTCTTCGACTTCCACACCCTGCAGTCCCACGTGGTCGGGAACACCACCTCGGACCTGCTGTTCAAGGGCGCCCTGAGCGACCGTGCCCGGAGCGTCTACGCCGGCCTGATCCGGATCGAGCCCCATGCCACCAGGTCCGACGCCTACCAGGCCAACCGCAACCTGCTGCTCTCGGACCAGGCCAGGGCCCACTCGATCCCCATGCTGGAGATCCTGAACAACGACGTCCGCTGCACCCACGGGGCGACCGTGGCCCCGGTGGACCCGGAGCACCTCTTCTACCTCCAGAGCCGGGGCATCCCCGCCGCGGTCGCCCGGCGGATGCTCGTGCACGGCTTCCTGGGGGAGGTCCTGGACCGCATCCCGGTGCAGCAGGTGCGGGACCTGGTGGAGCGCGAGCTGGAGGCTCGGATCGGATAGATGGCGAGGCACCTGGTGGCCAAGATCGGGGATCTGGAGGTGGGCGCCATGCGCAGGATCTCGGTCGACGGCGAGGACATCTGCCTGGCGCACGCGGAGGACGGCGCCTTCTACGCCATCTCCGACCTCTGCACCCACGAGGAGTACTCGCTGAGCGAGGGCGAGCTCTGGGGCCTGGAGGTGGAGTGCCCCGCCCACGGCTCGCGGTTCAACCTTCGGACCGGCCAGGTGACCGGCCCGCCGGCGGTGATCCCGGCCCGGGTCTACGAGGTCGAGGTGGAGGGGGATGATGTCTACGTCGAGATCTAGCCAGGCTCCCCCCGCGCTGGACGTGGAGGCGGTCCGGAAGGACTTCCCGATCTTCGAGACCGGGGTCGCCTACCTCGACAGCGCCAACACGGCGCAGCGTCCACGCCAGGTCGTCCAGGCGATGGTGGAGTACTTCACCACCTACAACGCCAACATCCTGCGGGCGGCCTACGGCCTCTCCGAGACCGCGACCGCCCGCTTCGAGGCCGCGCGCGAGAAGGTCCGGGCCTTCCTCAACGCGGGCTCGACCCGGGAGATCGTGTTCACCCGGGGCACCACCGAGAGCATCAACCTGGTCGCCTACGCCTGGGGGCGACAGCACGTGCGGACCGGCGATCTGCTCGTCTGCACGGTGATGGAGCACCACTCCAACCTGGTCCCCTGGCAGATCCTGGCCGGGGAGCGGGGCGCGCGCCTCGAGTTCGTGGACATCGACGACCACGGCCGGCTCCGCCAGGACCAGTTCCAGCGGCTCCTGGAGCAGGGCCCCCGGCTGGTGGCCTTCAACCAGGTGTCGAACACCCTGGGCACCGTCAACCCCTACCGGGAGATGACCGCGGCGGCCAAGGCCGCCGGCGCCACCGTGCTCATCGACGGGGCCCAGGGTGCCCCTCACCTCGGGTTCGACGTCCGGGAGGTGGGTTGCGACTTCTACGCCTTCTCCGGTCACAAGATGTGCGGGCCGACCGGGATCGGTGTGCTGTGGGGTCGGCGGGAGCTGCTGGAGTCGATGCCGCCCTTTTTGTCCGGGGGCGAGATGATCAAGGCCGTCTTCCTGGACCACACCGACTACGCCGACCTCCCCCACAAGTTCGAGGCGGGGACCCAGGCCATCGCCGAGGCGATCGGGCTCGGAGCCGCCATCGACTACCTCGAGGGTATCGGCCTCGATGCCATCCGCGCCCACGAGGCGGAGATCACGGAGTACGCCTACGAGGCGCTGAGCGAGATCGAGGGCCTTCGCATCTTCGGGCCGCCTCCCGGCCCCGACCGCCTGGGCGTCCTCTCCTTCGATCTCGAGGGCGTCCACCCCCACGACGTCGCCACCATCCTCGACCGCCACGGCGTGTGCGTGCGCTCGGGCCACAACTGCACCATGCCCCTGCTCCAGCGGCTGGACGTGCCCGCCACCACCCGGGCCTCCTCTTACCTCTATACGACCCGGGATGAAATCGACCGGCTGGTGGCGGCGTTGCACGACGTGAAGAGGATCTTCACGCGGTGAGCGCCATGGCCGATGACCAGTTCTACCGGGAGTTCATCCTCGACCATTACCGGAACCCCCGGAACTTCGGGCGCCTGGAGGGGCCCGACATCTCCCACGAGGAGTACAACCCGCTCTGCGGGGATCTGGTGGGCATGGACTTCCGGATCGAGGACGGCGTGATCGCCGACGTGCGGTTCCACGGCCGGGGGTGCGCGATCTCCCAGGCGTCGGCCTCCCTGATGACGGAACGGCTCAAGGGCATGCGCCTCGAGGACGCGCGCAAGATCTCCAAGGATGACGTGCTGAACGAGCTCGGCATCGAGATCTCGCCCGCGCGGCTCAAGTGCGCCTTGCTCTCGCTCAAGGTGCTGAAGGTGGGAGCCTACGGGCTCGCCAACGTCGACGAGGAGGAGTTCGAGTAGGGTGAGCCAGCAGCAAGACACGACCTTCCGCGACCTGCCGCTCGAGGAGATCCGCCCGCTGATCGAGGGCGGTGAGTACGAGGTGGTCGACGTGCGCGAGGGATGGGAGCGGGAGCGAGGCCACATCCCCGGCTCCCGGCACGTGGTCCTGGGCTCCATCCTGGCCAACCCCGGCGCCCACCGCTTCAAGGACAAGACCATCTTCGTCTGCGAGGTGGGCGAGCGTTCCGCGGTGGCGGCGGAGATGGCGGTGGCCCTCGGGGTTCGGGACGTGGTCAACTTCCGGGGCGGCCACAAGGCCTGGCGCGAGGCGGGCCTGCCCCTGGAGAAGGGACGGTGAGCGGCCCCGGCGGGGTGAGGCGGCGATGAGTCAGGAACCGGCGACGGTCCGTGAGGAGGACGTCTACGAGGCGCTGCGCGAGGTCTACGACCCCGAGATCCCGGTCAACATCGTCGACCTGGGATTGGTGTACGAGGTCGCCCTCCAGCCCAAACGGGTCGACGTCAAGATGACCCTGACCGCCATCGGCTGCCCGATGGCGCCCGAGGTGATGGAGGACGTGCGCGACCGGCTCCTGGCCCTCCCCGGGATCGAGGAGGCGGGGGTGGAGCTGGTCTACGACCCGCCCTGGACCCCGGAGCGGATGAGCGAAGACGCGCGCTGGGAGCTGGGCCTGGTCTGAGACGGACCACGTCACCTCGGCCGCGCCCGGATGATCCGGGCGATCTCCCGGGCCGAAGCCGTCCGCCAGCGGCAACACCGTTTCCTCAGCCGACCAGGCGGCCGACCTGGACCGGCAGGTGGCGCGGGTGACCGCCGGGGCCGCTGAGCACGGGTTTGCGGTCAGTGGGGTGGTGACCGAGATCGGCTCGGACGGTTCGGGGCCGAGTCCGTGGAGGCCGCGCCGGCGGCCCAGGGCCGGCGGCTGCTGGTGCCCCTCCGAGGGGTCCCCATCGGAGCGAGCTCCGATGGGGCGGTCCGAGGTGGATGACGATCTCCAACCCCACGCAGGGCTCCCCATCGAGGGGTCCCCATCGGAGCGAGCTCCGATGGGGTGCCCCGGGACCGGTGTCCGATAGGGGACTGCGAGGGCAACCCCGTGAGGGGTGCCGCTTGAGCGCCGGTGATCGCTCGGCGGCAACGGTACGGACAATGGCTCCGACCCGGCGCACGTGACACCGGAGGTCCTCCGCTGGGCCCGCGAGTCGGTTGGATATCGTGTCGAGGAGGCCGCCCGCCGAATCGGGGTCCGCGAAGAGAAGCTCCAACGCGTGGAGAGCGGCCAGGCACGGTTGACCCTTCGCCAGGCCGAGAGGGCAGCCCACCTCTACGCCCGGCCGCTGGCGACGCCGTTCCCTCCTCGCCCCCCGTCGAAGAGGCGCAAGAGACGCAGTTCCGTCAGCTTCCGGATGCGCCGCAGCCGCCCGGCCGCCGCCGATGGCGATCCTGGTGCGGACGGTTCGAGACCGGCAGGAGGCCGCCGCCGAACTCTACGAGGCGCTCGAAGAGCCGCCTCCATGGCCGCGGATCGTGTCGCAACCGCAGCCGATTCGCACCCGTCCGGCCGAGGTGGTGCGACGGCTCCTGGCATCACGATCCAGGAGCAGACGAGTTGGCGCGACCGGTCCGGCTACGTGCCGTTGCGACGCTGGCGCGGTGGAGAGGCTCGGGGTCCTCGTCATGCAGAGCGGTGATCTCCCGATCCGCATGATGCGAGGCTTTGCCTCCCCCCATCCCATGGTGTCGGCTGGTGTCGGCGATCATCCTCAATACACGTGATGACCCGAGAGCACGGGTGTTCACCGTTGTTCACGAACTCGCACACCTCTACCTGGCGGCCCATGAAGGCAGGGGACCGGACGGCGAAGGCTGGTGCAACGAGCTGGCCTCCGACCTCCTCATGCCCTTGCCAGAAGTACGCATGGCCTTCCGCGAGCGCTCGGGGAGCGATCTTCTCGGCTCAGTCGATGAACTGGCCCTCCTCTTTGGCGTCACCCCCCTGGCCATGACCGTCCGTCTGGCACGTGCCCAATTGATCTCCAGCCAAGACGAGCATCGGCTCAAAGCCCGGTTGCAAACCCGCAGCCGACCTCGAGAGGCTCCTGGAGGTGGAGGCCATTACCGTGCACGAATCACCCGTCTGGGTCCGTCGTTCGTGCGTCTCGTCTTCTCGGCCCTGGAGAGTGGGGTCACCACGTATCCAACGGCATCGGGCTTGCTCGGAATCAAGGTCGATCATTTCCCGACGCTCAGGCACTACCTCGACGAGCGCCCTATATCCGTTTAGTCGATGTTCGTCTTCGACACGAGCCCCTTCATCAACGGCTGGCGCGATCACCATCCACCCACATTTCCCCGGTGTCCGGGACCTCGTCGGCCCAGGGATGGACGATGGCCGCATCCTCTCACCCAGAGAGGTATACAACGAGATCCTCGAGGAGGAGGACGAGATCGCCGCCTGGGCGAAGCGGCGGTCACGGGCCTTTGTCGACCCCACCTTCGTGGTGCAACAAGAGGTACGTAACATACTCCAGCTCTTGCCCAATCCGGGAATCCGAGACCGAGCAGACCCGTTCGTGATCGCGGAGGCGAAGGTACGCGGACTGGCGGTCGTCACCTACGAGGGACGCAACTTTGGCGGTCCAACGCGGAGATGGTGGAGCAAGATGCCTGGTCTGTGCCAGCAATTCGGGGTTTCTTGTTGCTTGATGCCGGTCCCTCTCCAAAGGCTGGGCGGGCGTTTCTAGGGCTACAGCAGGACCGTTTCTCCTCCTCAGGGCCGCTGGCCCCGTTCCGCCGGCTGAGAGATGATGAGCACGGTGAACAACTCAAGATCCACAAGCATCCTCATTCTCCGGGGTTCGATCGTTGCCTCTGCCGTCGTGGGATCCCGCGCCGGGAGCGGGAAACATCTGATCCGAGTTGACGCCCATTGGGCTGAGGCTTGGTGCGGTTCGTCACGTCTGGCATAACTGCACCGGCAGGCGGCGGAGGACCGCATGCAACAGGCGCGGCACCGGCACGTCGCGTTCCATCACGAGGGCCGGCCAGGTTCGCCGCTACGGCACCGGGGCGCGCGATGGCGCCGTCTCGAGAGCGCGCGGCTCAGGCGCTGAGCCGCAGGTCGGGGAAGCAGGTCCGGTAGAAGTCGTGGTCCCGGGTCAGGAGCTGCTCGGCCTGGACCATGGCGTGGGCCCCGACCAGGAAGGCTCCCCCCACCCCCCGGCCCTCCTCGAGCACCGCTCTCCGCCGGGACGTCCCCTCGCCCCGCCCGTGCTCCCGCCAGGCCCGACCGGCCAGGTACAGGCTGGCGAAGGCGAAGGGATCGATGCGCAGCCCGGTGTCGCGCAGGAACGCCTTCAGCTCCTCCTCCCGCGAAAAGCAGGCTCCCAGCTCCGCCACCACGATCGGGCAGACGACCAGGGGGCCGGCGGTCAGCGCCTCGGCCAGGCGGCGCTCGGAGTCGGCGGCGTGGGGGGCACCGGGGATGAGCACGTCGAGCAGGACCGGGGTGTCGACGGCGGTGATCATCCGCGCAGGTCCTGGATCAGCCGATCAGGATCGTGCCCGGCCAGCCCCATCAGGTAGCCGCGATAGCGCGCGAAGGGGCTGGCGCGCAGCACCTTGCGGATGCGGTACCCGCCGTCCCCGGCCACGAACTCGATCTCATCGCCCGGCCGGAGCCCCATCGCCTCCCGGACCGCCCGGGGGATCGTGACCTGACCCTTGCTCGTGATCCGTGCCGCCACTATCGAGCAGTTTAGGCGCGGTCCCGCGATCACCGGAGGTGGTGAACCGGGCGCGCGAAGGTCGCCCGCGCCCGCTCGCACTCCTCGCGCGCGAAGCACCACGGCTCGTGGTCGTTGACCATGCCGACCGACTGCATGAAGGCGTGGACCGCGACCGGGCCGATGAAGCGCCAGCCCCGGCGCTTCAGCTCCCGGCTCAGCCCCGCGGCATCCCCCTCGTAGCTCCAGGCGAGAGCGGCCAGGCCGGCGGTCCCCCCCTCCAGCTCCAGGCAGCGACGGGCGTTGTGGAGCACGGCCTCGATCTTGGCCCGGTTGCGCACGATGCCACGATCGGCCAGCAGCCGCTCCACGTCGGCCGGGCCGAAGCCGGCCACCCGCTCCGGGTCGAAACCGGCGAAGGCCCGCCGGAAGGCATCGCGCCGGCGCAGGATCAGCGACCAGCTCAACCCGGCCTGGAAGGCCTCGAGCGAGAGCTTCTCGAACAGGCGCACCCCGTCGCCGACGGGCCGGCCCCACTCCAGGTCGTGGTAGCGCCGGGCGAGCGGGTCGCGGCCGGACCAGGAGCAGCGCCGGCGGTCGTCCTCCGCCGGCGGAACGCCCGGCCCGACCCCCTCGCCCGGCCCCTCCGGTCCGTCCTCGAGGATGTCCACGCATCGAGAATGACAGCGTGCGCATCGGATATGTCAGATCGTTCACCGGGGGGTGTTCATGATGGTCAGGGTCGCGGAACCGGGCACGACACGGGTCGGCTTCGTGGGCCTCGGCCTGATGGGCCGGCCCATGGCGCACAACCTCCTTCGAGCCGGCTTCCAGCTCACGGTCCACAACCGGACGGCGGCCAAGGCGGCCTCACTGGTCGAGGCGGGAGCGCGCCAGGCGGCATCCCCCGCCGAGGTGGCGAGGGACTCGGACGTGGTCGTGACCATGGTCACCGACGGCCCCGACGTGGAGGCCGTGGTCGCGGGTGAGAACGGGGTCCTGAGCGGCGCGCACGCCGGCCTGATCTGGATCGACATGAGCACCATCTCGCCGGAGACGACCCGGAGGCTGGGGGAGATGGCGGCCGCCCGAGGGGTGGAGAGCCTCGACGCTCCGGTGAGCGGGGGGCCGCCGGGCGCGGAGGCGGGCACGCTCTCGATCATGGTCGGCGGGCGCCAGGAGGTCTTCGAGGCCTGCCTGCCGGTCCTCCGCGCCATGGGCCAGACGGTCGTCCACATGGGCGACCTGGGAGCCGGCCAGGTCACCAAGGCCTGCAACCAGGTGGCCATCGCCGCCACCATGGCCGGGGTGGCCGAGGCCCTGGTCCTGGGAGCCAGGGCGGGGGTCGATCCCCGGCGCATCCGGGAGGCGCTCCTGGGCGGCTACGCCGCCAGCCGCGTCCTGGAGGTGCATGGGGAGCGCATGATCGAGCACGCCTTCGCCCCGGGGTTCTTCGTGAAGCTGCACGACAAGGACCTCCACATCGTGCTCTCCATGGCGAGGGCGCTGGGGATCGCGGCCCCCATCTCGGCGCTGGTGGCGCAGCAGTTCAACGCCCTGGTCGCGGCCGGCGACGGCGAGCTCGACAACTCGGCCCTGGTCAAGGTCTACGAGGAGCTGGCCCGGCACCGGCTGTGATGCGCCCGGGGTACGGGCGTCCCCGCGCCCGGGCGCGGGGACGGGACGGCTCGGGCTCCTGGATCAGCTGCAGCCCGCGCTCGGGCGTGAGCGGCAGCGCCCCACCACGCCCGGGCGAAGGTGGCGAGGGGTCCGCTCGACCGCCGGCATCACGCGCCGGACCGGGACGGCGCCGGCCTTTGCCACCGCTCGGGGCGCTCCCGGCCGCCTGGACGACGTTCCACAGCTCGGCGCCGAGTGACAAATACCTGACACATCCTGCCCATCACCACTTACACTGTTCGTCGATGAGCACTCCCTACGTCCCCGGACTCGAAGGTGTCGTCGCCGCCCAGACCGAGATCAGCCACGTCGACGGACAGAACGGACGGCTCATCTACCGGGGAGGCTATCTGATCGAGGAGGTGGCGAATCGATCCTTCGAGGAGGTCGCCTACCTGCTGTGGAACGGCGAGCTGCCCAACCGCCGGCAGCTGGCCGAGCTCAAGGAGGAGCTCACCGGGCGACGGAGCCTGAACGAGGCGGCCAGGACGGCCCTCCGCGGTCTCCCGGTCGACGTCGACCCGATGGACGCGATCCGGACCGTGCTCTCGGCTCAGGGGGCGAGGCCGGGCTGTCCCAGGCCAACCCGGGAGGACGCCGTGGCCCTGACCGCGGCCATCCCCACCGCCACCGCCGCCTACTACCGTCACCAGCAGGGCCTGGAGCCGATCGAGCCCAGACACGACCTCGACCATGCGGCGAACTTCCTCTACATGCTGAGCGGGGAGGAGCCGGATCCAAAGCGGTCCCGCTACCTCGAGTCGTACCTGGTGCTGCTCGCCGACCACGGTCTCAACGCCTCGACGTTCGCGGCCCGCGTCATCTGCTCGACCGGCGCCGATCTCTGGTCGGCGGTGCTGGGCGCGATCGGGGCGTTGAAGGGTCCCGCCCACGGCGGGGCGGCCACGGCCGCCATGGCGATGTTGAAACGGGTCGGCGGACCGGAATCGGCCGAGCGCTTCGTCGTCGACACCCTGGATCGTCACGAGCGCCTCTACGGCTTCGGGCACCGTGTCTATCGGACCTACGACCCGCGGGCCAGGATCCTGCGCGAGCTGTGCCGGGAGGCCAACCCGACCTTCTACGCGGTGGCGTACGCGGTCGAGGAGGTGGCCCTGCGGGAGCTGCTGGCCCGGCATCCCGAGCGCCCCAACGCCACCAACGTGGATTACTACTCGGCCGGCGTCCTGGAGGGGGCCGGCTTCCCCAGCCACTACTTCACCTGCGTGTTCGCGGCCTCCCGGGTGGTGGGGTGGACCGCGCACGTCCTCGAGTACATGGCCCGGGAGGGCCGGATCATCCGGCCCGCATCCGAGTGGATCGGGCCCGATCCCGATCGGCGCACGGCCGCGACCGCGTAGTGGAGCGGGTGCGGTCGGCGGCCGCACCCGCCCGAAGGTCTGGCCCCGTCCCGACCGCGGCCGCTCCCGGACGGCCCACGGCCGCGCGACGAGCGGTCGCCGGCTCCCCGCGGCGGGAGCGGCCGGGCCGCGAGTTCCGGCAAGATCCCGGCGGCCGGTCCCGAGGCCGTGTCACCCCGGCTATACACTTGAGTTTCGTGTTCGCAGCCCGCAGAGCGCATCGTGATGGCCCCGACCACTGAGTTCGACGTCGCCGTGCTCGGCGGCGGGACCGGCGGTTACACGGCGGCCATCCGGGCGGCCCAGCTGGGGCAGCGGACGGTCGTCATCGAGGAGTCCAGGCTGGGGGGCGTCTGCCTCCACATCGGGTGCATCCCCACCAAGGCCCTGCTGGAGTCCTCCGGCCTCTACCACAAGCTCCGGGAGCGGGGCGCCGAGCTGGGGCTGAGGGCGACCGAGGTCGGCTTCGACTTCGAGCGCATCGCCTCGCGGCGGGACGCCATCGTCGACCGGCTGTGGCGAGGCGTGCAGGGTCTGATGCGAAAGCACCGGATCGAGGTCGTGCAGGGCCGCGGCTGCCTGCTGGGGGACGGCCGGGTCCAGGTCGCGGAGCGCGTGCTGCAAGCTCGCGCCATCATCGTCGCCACCGGCTCCTCGCCGAGGTCGCTGCCGGGCGTCGAGCCCGACGGGGAGCGGATCATCACCTCCGACCACGCCACCCTGACCCGGACGCTCCCGGCCTCGATCGCGATCATCGGCGCGGGTGCGGTGGGCGTCGAGTTCGCCACCTTCTACCGTCAGATGGGAGTCCGGGTCACGCTGCTGGAGGCCCTGGAGCGGCTCGTGCCGCAGGAGGACGCGGACGTGTCCGGCGCCCTCCTGCGCTCCTTCCAGCAGGCGGGTATCGACTGCCGCCTGAGCGCGCGCGTGCTGGGGGCGCACCGGAGCGAGAACGGGGTGACGGTGGAGCTGGAGGACGGCCGGGTGGAGGCCGAGCAGCTGCTGGTCGCGATCGGCCGCGCCCCCAACACCCGGGGCATCGGGCTCGAGGCGGCGGGGGTGGAACTGGACCAGCGCGGTTTCATCCGCGTCGACGAGTGGATGCGGACCAGCGCGCCCGGGGTGTGGGCGATCGGCGACGCCGTCGGCGGTTTCCTCCTCGCCCACGCGGCCGCCCACGAGGGCGTGACCGCGGCCGAGGACATCGTCGGCCGTCGCGTCCACCCCATGGAGCAGGAGCTGGTCACGCGTTGCACCTTCTCCAGCCCGGAGATCGCGTCGGTGGGGCTCACCGAGACCCAGGCCCGGGAGCGCGGTCACGAGGTCAAGGTGGGCCGCTTCCCCTTCCTCGCCAGCGGTCGGGCCCTCATCCACGGTGAGACCGAGGGCTTCGTGAAGCTGGTCGCCGACGCCGAGTCAGGCCAGCTGCTCGGGGCCCACGTCGTCGGCGTTCAGGCCACCGAGCTGATCGCCGAGCCGGCACTGGCCCGTCTCTTCCAGGGGGACGCCTGGGAGATGGGGCGTAACATCCATCCCCACCCCACCCTCAGCGAGGCCCTCGGTGAGGCCGCCCTCGCCGTCGATGGGGTGGCCCTCAACGTGTAGCTGATGACAGAGACGAAACAACTCGAGGTCGAGTCGAAACGCGGGTTCGTCGCCGACTGGCACTTCCAGGAACCGGTCGACTGGCGCGACACCGACGTCGACGAGCACACGCTCCTGGAGTGGTTCTACATCATGCTCCTGGGGCGACAGATCGACTACCGCTTCCAGCTCCTGAATCGCCAGGGCAGGGCGCCCTTCATCATCTCCTGCGCCGGCCACGAGGCGGCGCAGATCGGTGCCGCCTGGGCGCTGCGGCCGAAGTACGACTGGATCGCGCCCTACTACCGCGACGTGGTCCTCTGCATGCGGATGGGTGTGACGCCGCTGGACCTCATGCTCTCGGTGCTGGCCAAGCCGGATGACCCGGCCTCCGGGGGCAAGCAGACCCCCGGGCATTTCTCGGACTCGAGGCTGAACATCGTGTCCCGTGGCTCCCCCGTGGCCACCAACCTGGTCCACGCCGCCGGCATCGCCTACGCCCTCAAGATGGACGGCACCGACCGGGTGATCATGGCCTGCTACGGCGAGGGCTCGGGCTCGGAGGGAGACGCGCACGAGGCCTTCAACTTCGCCGCCATCTATCGGCTACCGGTGATCTTCCTCTGCCAGAACAACGGCTTCGCCATCTCCGTCCCCTTCCACAAGCAGTACGCCATCGAGCACGCGGCCCAGCGGGCCGCCGCCTACGGCTTCCCGGGCGTGACCGTGGACGGGCACGACCCCGTGACCTGCTACCACGTCGCCAAGCAGGCCGTGGCCAGGGCCCGGACCGGACAGGGTCCGACGCTGATCGAGGCCCTGGTGGACCGGCTGGGCGCCCACTCCTCGGAGGACGACCAGCGTCGGTACCGATCGCCCGAGGAGCTGGAGCGGCTGGCGGCCAACGACTGTCTGGAGCGGTTCAAGCGCCGGCTGCAGGAGGAGGGCATCCTCACCGAGGCCACGCTGGCGGAGTACGAGCAACGGGTCAAGGAAGAGGTCACCCGGGCCACCCGGGAGGGTCTCGCGGCCCGCGACGCCGAGCCGGAGGAGGCCCTGACCAACGTCTACGCGACCTCGCCCCCCGGTCCCATGGCCCCCAAACCGGAGGCGGGGACCGAGGACATGAACATGGCCCAGGCGCTTCGCGACGCGCTCACCTGGGAGATGGAGCACGATCGGCGGGTGATGGTGCTGGGCGAGGACGTCGGCCCCAAGGGTGGCGTCTTCCTGGTCACGGACGGCCTCTACGCCCGCTTCGGCGAGGAGCGCGTGATCGACACCCCGCTGGCCGAGTCCTCGATCGCCGGCGTGGCCCTGGGGCTGGCTCTGGCCGGTAAGCGGCCGGTGGCGGAGATCCAGTTCACGGACTTCGCGCACATGGCCTTCAACCAGATCACGAACGAGATCGCCAAGTTCCGGTACCGGACCGACGGCGACTGGAGCGCGCCCCTGGTGGTCCGTGCGCCCATGGGCGGGCACTCCCACGGTGCCCTCTACCACTCCCAGTCCATCGAGGCGCGGTTCGCCACCCCCGGCCTCAAGATCGTCATCCCCTCCTCGCCCATCGAGGCCAAGGGGCTACTCATCGCCGCCATCCGCGACCCCGACCCGGTGCTGTTCTTCGAGCACAAGCGTCTGTACCGAATGTTCAAGGAGCCGGTGCCCAGGGGCGAGTACTTGATCCCCCTCCAGCAGGCACGGGTCGTCCGCCCGGGCGAGGACATCTCCGTCTTCTGCTACGGACTGATGGTCCATTACGCCCTGGAAGCCGCGAAACGCCTCGAGCAGGAGGGCTGGAGCGTGGAGGTCGTCGACCTGCGCACCGTTTACCCGCTGGATCGGGAGACCATCCTGACCTCGGCCCGGAAGACCGGCAAGTGCCTGGTGGTGTACGAGGACAACTTCAGCGTCTCCATCGGCTCCGAGGTCGCCGCGCTGATCGCCGACGAGGCCTGGCGGTGGCTCGACGCCCCGGTCAGGCGGCTGGGCGGCCTCGACGTGCCGGCGATGCCCTACGCCCCTCCGATGGAGGATTTCTTCATGCCCGACCCGGACAAGATCACCCGGGCCCTCCGGGAGCTGGCGGCGTTCTGAGATGCCAACGACGCGGGTGACGATGCCCCAGCTCGGCGAGTCGGTCCACGAGGGGACCATCTCGCGCTGGCTGGTGAAGCCAGGAGATCGCGTGGTCGAGTTCGAGCCCATGCTCGAGGTGGACACCGACAAGGTCAACACCGAGGTGCCGGCCCCGGTGACGGGGATCCTGAGGGAGATCCTGGTTCCGGAGGGGCAGACGGTGGCCGCCGGCGCCGAGATCGCGGTGGTCGACGTGGAGGGTGAGGGGCAGGGTCCGGCCGAGGCCGCACCTGCCGCCTCCGTCCCGGCCGCTGCCCCGCCCCCGACCACGGGACCGGCAGCTCCGGCCACCGCCCCGGGGGCGGCGGAGGAGGCGCGACCGCAACGCGAGCACCGGTATTCTCCCGCCGTCTTGATGCTGGCCGAAGAGCACGGCGTCGACCTGTCCCGGGTCCAGGGCACGGGGCTGGGCGGACGGGTGACAAAGCGAGACGTGCGACGGTACCTGGAGGCACGGGGGGCAGAGGCGGCCGCCGCACCTGCCGCCGCACCTGCCGCCGCACCTGCCGCCGCACCTGCCGCCGGGCCGGCCCCGGCCGCCACTCCGCCGGCGCCGCCAGCTCCGAGCGGTGAGGACCAGGTCGTGCCGCTGACCCGGATGCGACGGGCGATCGCCGAGAACATGGTCCGCTCCAAGGCCACCATCCCGCACGCCTGGCAGACCCAGGAGGTCGACATGAGCGGGGTGGTGGCGAACCGGCGGGCCAACCGTGCCGCTTTTCAGGAGCGGGAGGGCTTCTCGCTGACCTACCTGCCCTACGTGGTGGCGGCCGCGGCGGCCGCGCTCCGCGAGCACCCGGCGGTCAACGCCACCTTCGACGAGGCCGGCATCGTCGTGCACCGGGGTATCCACATCGGGATCTCGGTCGCGGCCGAGGACATGCTGGTGGTGCCGGTGATCCGGAACGCCGACGGTCTCTCCATCGCCGGGCTGGCCCGTGCCGTCAACGACCTTGCCGCCCGTGCCCGTCAGGGCCGGCTGCGTCCCGACGAACTCCAGGGGGGAACCTTCACCGTCAACAACTCGGGGACGTTCGGGACCCTCTTCAGCTACTCGGTGATCAACCCGGGCCAGGCGGGCATCCTGACCATGGAGGCGGTCGTGGACCGTCCCGTGGCCGTCGGCGGGCTGATCGGGATCAAGCCCATGATGTACCTCTGCTTCAGCTTCGATCACCGGGTGCTGGACGGCCTCCAGGCGGCCCGCTTCTTGACCAGCTGCCGCCGTTGGCTCGAGGCCGTGACCGCCGAGACCCCGATCTACTGACGGGGTCGCCGGGCCCGTCTCGTCCTCGCCATGGCCGCCTCCGGACAGCTCGCGCTCCTGGTCACCAGCCGTGACGAGCCGGGCGTTCTCTACCGGATCTCCGAGGTCATCTACCGCCACGGCGCCAACATCACCTACATCGCCACCTCGGCCGTGGCCGAGACCCAGATCGAGATGGAGGGGGTCCGGGACGACGCCGGGCTGATCGCCGACCTGGAGCGGCTCGAGGTCGTGCACGCGGTCCGGCGGGTGCCCTCCTTCCAGGAGGTGTTCGGCAAGCGGGTGATCGTCATGGGAGGCGGCGCCCAGGTGGGCATGGTCGCGCAGGGGGCGATCTCCGAGGCCGACCGGCACAACATCCGGGGCGAGCGGATCTCGGTCGACACCATCCCGCTGGTGGGCGAGGAGCGGCTGGCGACCGCCGTCCGCGCCGTGGCCAGGTTGCACCGCGCCCGAGTGCTGGTGCTGGCCGGGGCCCTGATGGGCGGCGAGATCACGGACGCCGTGCGGGAGATCCAGGCGGCAGGCATCATCGTGGTCTCGACCAGCATGGCGGGCTCGGTGGTGGACGCCGTCGACCTGGTGGTCAGCGACCCCCTGGAGGCGGGGGTGATGTCGGTGATGCTGATCGCCGACACCGCGCGCTTCTCCATCGAACGCGTCCGCGGGCGGCGCTTCTGAAGGCCGAGCGCGGCCGCGTCCGGCCAGCTGTGGATTCCCTGTGGAAAGTGGGGAAAGCAATGACCCCGACAGACCACCGCTCCGGCACCGGAACCCGCCCGTCGGGCCGGCTCAACAGCCCCTTCGCGTGTGTCCCTCGGGGTCGAAGAAGAGCCTACCGAACCGGGAGCTCGGGCACAATCCCCGAAATCCCGTTCGCCGGCAGGCGATGTGTGGTAGCCTCCCCCCCGGCTCCGCCGGCGGCCGCGCCGGGCTGACGATGGGCACGGGTCCCCGTCCCCTACACTGGCGGCCATGCCACTCAGCCTGGAATCAGCCCAGACCGTCATCGCCGGCGCCCACGAGCACGCCCGACGGCTCGGCCTCCGGATCACCGTGGCCGTGGTGGACGAGGGCGGGCTCCTGCAGGCCCTGGGGCGGATGGACGGCGCCCCGCCCCTCTCGGCCCAGATCGCCGAGGCCAAGGCGGTCGGGGCTGCGCTCTGGCATCGCGACGGCGGCGCGCTGGCCGAGGTCCACCGCGAGCGTCCGGCCTTCTTCGCCCAGGTCGACCGTCTGGTTCGGTTGCCCATCATTCCCGGCCGCGGCTCGCTGATCATCCGCCGTGGCGATGCCGTGCTGGGCGCCGTGGGCGTGAGCGGGGCCACGGCCGAGCAGGACGAGGAGTGCGCCCGGGCCGGCCTCGCCCGGCTGACGTGACGGCGGCCTCAGGCCCGGCCACCGAGCGGATAGCGCTCCAGGGGCACGTACCGGGGTCCCGGACCGGGCCGGAGCCGGCTCTCGAAGAGGACGAACTCGTCCGCCGTCCAGGGGTCCGGCCGGGGTGGATCGCTCAGCCGGGGGGGCTCGAGACAACGGTCACGGGCCCGCGCCAGGGTGACGTGGGCGCGGAACGGTCGCGCCTCGGCCGGGACGCCGGCCGCGCGGCACGCCGATTCGATCTCCGCGGCCAGCCGCGCGCAGGACTCGGCCCCCTCGGCCAGGTCCAGCCAGATGACGCGCGGGAGGCCACGGCCGGGGAACGTCCCCCGGTCCCCGAGCCCGACCCGGAATGGCTCCCCCCGCACCCGGCGCAGCTCCGCCCGCACCCGATCCAGCTGTGCCGTCTCCACGGAGCCCAGGAAGCGTAAGGTGAGGTGCAGGGCCTCCGGCTCCACCCACCGGTACCCGGGAACGGCTCTGGCGCTCGCGGCCAGGTAGTCGGCGAGAACGCGCCGCTGTGGTTCCGGGACCGGAAGTGCAACGAAGACGCGGAGACGGTCGCCCACGGCCAGAAGCGTACCCCGCGAGAGGCGATCGGATTCAGAGATGCAACACCTGATCGGCGGCCTGGCCCTGGGAGGGCTTGCCATCCTGATCGGGCTCGCCTGGGTGCTGGGGGCCCTCCGGCGCCGGCGGGAGCGGGCGGACACGCTCCCCACCTACCGCGCGACCGGCGGCATCCTCTACACGATCTCACAGCTCGGGTGCGCCGGCGTCCTGATCCTGGGCGGCGTCGCCATCCTCGCCCTGATGCTGGCCGGCGGACGCTGAGCGGCCGCCGGTCCCGCAGCGGCCGGCTCAGATCACGGCCCGCTCGGAGATCAGCTCGCCCTCGGCGAACCGGCGCGGGGAGAGAGGGCCGATGTCCACCTCGGATCGCCCCTCCAGCAGGAGCTGGGCCAGCACCAGGGCCGCGGCCGGGGCCTGCATGAACCCATGACCCGAGAATCCGCAGGCGCACCAGAACCCCTCCACGCCCGGCGCCGGTCCGAGAATGGCGTGGTGGTCGGGGGTGGTTTCGTAGAGCCCCGCCCAGGCGGTCTTCAGGCCCGCTCGCCCCAGCGCCGGGAGGCGAGCCGCGGCCGCCGCGGCCATCCGCTCCACCAGCCCCCAGTCGACCTCGGTGCTGAAGGTCGGGGGCTCGCTCCAATCGCTCATGCCGATCAGGACGCCGTCCCCCTCGGGGTGGAAGTAGAGCGAGGCCGCGAGGTCCACGGTCATGGGGCTGGTCCGGCCGAGTTCGGGGAAGGCGTCGGTGACGAGCACGTGGCGGCGGTAGGGAAAGACCGGTAGCTCCAGCCCGGCCATGCGGCCGATCTCGGCCGACCAGGCTCCGGCGCAGTCGAAGACCAGCCGGGTGGACACCCGCCCACCGGTGGTGACCACCTCCTCGATCCGCCCGCCCCGCACCCCCAGCCCGGTCACGGCCACCCCCTCCAGGAGCCGGGCCCCGAACCTCCGCGCCGCCCGGGCGTAGCCGGAGGTCACGTCCGCGGGACCGGCCAGACCGTCGGTGGGGCAGAAGGTGCCGCCGAGGACGTCGCCCACCTCCAGCCCCGGTACCAGCTCCCGGGCCTCGGCCGGGGTCGTCCAGCGGGCCTCCTCCAGCCCCAGCCGCCGCCACATCTCGAGCAGGCAGCGGAAATCGTCGACCAGCTCCGGCGAGGTGAGCAGGAACAGGTAGCCGATCTGCCGGAAGCCGGCGTGGCCGCCGGTCTCCTCGTCGAACTCCAACAGCAGCCGGACCGCGAGCCGCTGCAGCCGGACGTTGATCTCGCTGGAGAACTGCTGGCGCACGCCGCCGGCGCAGCGTCCCGTCGACCCCGCGCCCAGGGCGTCCCGTTCCAGGAGGAGCACACCCAGCCCGCGCCTGGCCAGCTGGTAGGCGAGAGCGCAGCCCATCACCCCGCCCCCGACGATGACGACGTCAGCGGTCTGCATCGGTCATGGCCACCCGGGCCCAGGTCTCGAAGATGAGCTTGAGGGCCGCCAGCACGGTGATGTCGGCGTGGTCGAGGGGCGGGGCGACCTCGCAGACGTCCATGCCCACCAGCCTTCCCGCCCGGGCGACGGCGTCGAGCAGCTGCAGCGCCTGGCGGGTGCTGAGACCCGCCGCGGAGGCGATCTCCGTTCCGGGCGCGAAGGCGGGATCGAGGGCGTCGATGTCGAGCGAAAGGTGCACCGGCCGTCCCTCCAGACGAGCGCACAGCCGCCCAACGGCCGCCGGCTCGGTCGCCAGCTCCCACGCCGTGACCATGGCCACGCCTCGCTCCCGCACGAAGTCGACCTCTTCCGGATCGAAGTCCCGGCAACCCGCCAGCGCCACCGCCCCGGGGGCCAGCCCGGCCACCTCCAGGCTGCGCCGCAGCGCACAGCCGCAGGTCCAGCGTCCCCCCCGCGAGTGATCGCAGAGGTCGGGATGGGCGTCCACCCAGAGCACCGCCAGGTCGGGATGGCGCCGGGCCTGCGCGGCCAGGACGGGAATGGCCGAGCAGTGGTCGCCCCCCAGGACGGTCAGGAAGGCGGTCGAAGGCACCTCTCCCAATCGCTCCGCGACGGACGGCCATCCGACTTCCACCGACGCACCCATGGAGAGGTCGCCGAGGTCGTGGACGGTCAGGCCCTGCAGCCGGCGCCCCCGTTCGTCGACCGGCGGCAGGGCGGCCGAGAGCCGTCGGAGCTCGGCCGGGGCTCGGGCCGCCCCCCGCCGGTACACGGCCGAGCCGTCGTAGGGGATGCCGGCGATCACCGTCCGGGCCCGGTCGCAGGGCGCGGCCGGAAGCCCACCCCAGGGGGCGAGACCTCGTAGATCGATCACGGCCCGGATCGCACCTCGAGGAGCATCAGCATGCCTCCCACATCCAGGCTACTGGAGAGAGCGACGGGCCCGGTCACGGCCCCCATCCCTTCCGGAGGCCGGGTCCAGCCTCCCCGAGGTCGGGTGGCCGGTGAGGCCCGAGCGCCCCGGTCACGGTCACCGCTTCGGGGTCGGGGTCGCGGGAGCCGGAGAGGCGCGAGGCGCGGCGGTCGGGGTGGCACGATGGGCCCCCGGCAGATCCTGGGGACCCAGACGCCCGAAGCCGGGCACCCGCTGGCCGAAGCCCATCACCCTGGAGGCCAGGTGGGAGGAGGCGAGCTGGGGCTCCAGGATCTGGTCGTACAGACCCCGGAGTCCCCCCAGCACGGGGACGTCGGAGGCCGCCACCGGCGCCTTGCGGGCCTGGACCGCGAGTGCGGCCTGATCGGTGGAGCCGAGGACGCCGGCGGTGAAGGGGTTGCTGTCGAGCACGGCCTCGGCCGCCCGCACCTGGCCGGCGTTCAGGGAGGACGCCGGAGCGGCGCGACCGACCAGGACCATCCCCGAGATCAGGAGATAGGCGAAGAGGACGCCGGCCACGGTCTGGAGCCAGATCCCCACGAACCCGTCCACCCCCAGCACCGCCGGCATCTTGCGGATGGATTCGCCGAGCCTGGCCCCGAGGAAGCCCATCACCCCCACGATGATCAGGCCCATGAGCACGGCGAGGAAGCCGTTGGCGTGGAACAGCGCCTGCATGAGGCCGGCGAACCCGTCCCGGACGTGGAGGAGGACGGCCAGGCTGCCGAGGGAGAAGATCTCGGCCAGGAGCGGTTGAATGAACCCGTGCTTGAAGCCGAGCCAGGCCCCTCCCAGCACGATCAGCGCGATCACGACGTCGATGAGCACCGGCCGCGAAGTCTAGCTCAGGGAGCGAACGTCTCCCTGTAGAAGAGGGCCGCGCGATGAAGTAGACTCGGAACCATTCGCGTGGCGATTACGATAGCGATCGCGAACCAGAAGGGCGGAGTCGGAAAGACGACCACGGCCGTCAACCTCGGCGCCGCGCTCGCCGAGCGAGATCAGCGCGTGCTCCTGGTCGACCTGGACCCTCAGGCTCATCTGACCATCAACATGGGGGTCAAGGTCCCGGACGAGCTGGACCAGACCGTCTACAACCTGCTTCTCGATCCGGACTGCGAGGTGCAGGAGATCCTCCTGCGCAACCCCCAGGTCGGGGTGGACTTCCTCCCCTCCAACATCGAGCTCTCCGGGGCAGAGACGCAGCTCATCAACGAGATCGGCCGCGAGACCCTCCTCAAGGAGAAGCTCCGCCCCGTCCTCTCGGACTACGACTTCGTCGTGATCGACTGTCCGCCGGCCCTGAGCCTGATCACGATCAACGCCTTCGTCGCCGCGGACCAGGTCGTGATCCCCCTCCAGTGCGAGTACTTCGGGTTGAAGGGCATGCAGCAGCTCACCCGCAGCGTCGAGCGTGTGCGGGCCAAGCTGAACCCGGGCCTGCGCATCGCCGGCATCCTGCCCACGATCTTCAAGGCTCGGACCCTCCATTCCCAGGAGGTCCTCCAGCTGGTCAAGCAGCACTTCGGCGAGCTGGTCTTCCCTTTCGTGGTCAAGGACTCGATCCGCTTCGCCGAGTCCCCGCTGGCGGGGGTGTCCATCCTGCAGTACGCCGGCGCCTCGGAGGGAGCGCGGGCCTACCGGGAGCTGGCGGAGACCCTGCTCGATCACCGGTGAGGGGGCCGTGAGCACCTTCAAGCGCGCCACCTTGACCGGCTCCGAGGAGCTGTTCCGTCCCACCGCACGGCCGCGGGTGGTGGAGGAGACGCCACCCCCGGCGCCGCTGCCCTCGCTCGAGGAGCCGGAGGAGAGCGGGCCGCGGCTGAAGGTCCCGCTCACCGTTGACGAGATCGATCTGTTGCTCGAGGCGATCCACGCCGCCAAGTACCCCGAGCGCGCTCGCCGCCCGCTCCCGCTGGAGAAGTTCGAGCGCTACGACGCCCTGCGCGACAAGCTGCAGGAACACCGCAACGGTGGCTGAGGGCGCCGGCGGGGAAGCGCCCCGGGTCGACGAGGTCCTCACCACCACACGGGCCGTCCGCCGGCGACTGGACCTGGGCCGGCCGGTGCCCCAGGAGTTGCTGCTGGAGTGCCTGGAGATCGCGCTCCAGGCCCCCACCGGCTCCAACCATCAGGGCTGGCAGTTCGTGTTCGTCGCCGATCCGGATCGCAAGCGGGCCATCGCCGACTGCTATCGACGCTCCTTCGCCGCCTACCGGGCACGGTCCGCCCCCCGCTACCCCGCGGGCGACCTCCGCGCCCGGCGCCGGCCCCGGGTGGTGGCCTCCGCGGCCTACCTGGCCGAGCACCTGCACGAGGCGCCCTGGCTGCTGATCCCGTGCCTCGAGGGACGCCTCCGCCAGGGTGCGAGCACCGCCGAGCAGGCCGCCTTCTGGGGCTCGATCCTCCCCGCCTTCTGGAGCTTCATGCTGGCGGCGCGGGCCCGCGGGCTGGGCACCGCCTGGACGACGCTCCACCTCGTCTACGAGCGGGAGGTGGCCGAGGTGCTCGGCATCCCCTACGACACCTACACCCAGGCCGGCCTCACCCCGGTCGCCTTCCTTCGCGGGGATCGCCTCCGGCCCGCCCCCCGCATCCCGGCCAGCGCCGTCGTCCACTGGGACGTCTGGTGAGCCGGGCACCGGGACGGCTCCCGGCGCGGCCGGTATCGTCCGCGCTACGTCCGCCCCGACGCCCCATCATGAGGCGTATGCGTTGGGGTCAGTCTCGCCAGGGGCGCCGTCCGGCCCTGGCCCTTCGCCAGACGTAGCCGAAGGTCCACCAGAGGCAGACGAGGAGGAAGAGGATCGCCATCACGACAGCGGCAAGGCGCATCGGGTAAATAACACCACGTGCCGAAGCTCGGGATCGTCAAGGTTCGAGGTGACAGGGAGGTCAACAGCTACGTCGTCTCGTGCACGGCCACCGGAGAGGCGGTCGTCGTGGATCCTGTCGAGCCGGTGGACAAGCTGCTCCAACAGGTATCGAACCTGAAGGTGGTGTGGGTGGTCGCCACCCACGGTCATCCGGGGCACGTCGCCGGCAAGGACGCCCTGAAGCAGGCGACCGGCGCGACCACGGGCCTCCACGTGGCCGACGCCAAGATGTTCCTGCGCTCCGCCGACCGCTACCTCGTCGACGGCGACGAGCTGCCCTTCGGCAACTTCACGGTCAAGGTGCTGCACACGCCGGGCCACACCCCGGGTAGCCTCTGCTTCCTGATCGCCAACCACCTCTTCACCGGGGACACCCTCCTGGCGGGAGGGATCGGCCGGGAGCGCCCCGGCACCGACGTTCGCCAGCAGCTGATGTCCATCGGCTCTCGGTTCAGCGGCCTGCACCGGAGGACGGCCATCTACCCCGGACACGGCCCGGTCACCGACCTGGAGACGGAGCTGCGCACGAGCCCGGTGTTCCAGCCCATGCGGCGCTGAGCATGCGCCTCCGCTTCACCGGCGACGCCCCCCTTTGCCGGTACGGCCGTCGGCCTGTCGACCGGTCGCCGAGGACGTCACCGTGATCCGCTCCGTCGAGCCCGGCCGAGCCGGGCCGGTGGACGACGCGCTCGACGCCGGCGGCTGTCTCGTCTCCCCCGGCTGCGCCGACCCCCACCCCCATGACCGCGACCCCGGCGCCACGGAGAAGGAGGACTTTCCCCCCGCCACCCTGGCTGCCGTACGCGGAGGTGTGCCCACGATTTTTTCGACGTGCCCAACGCCGCGCCCCCCGGGACCCCGCGGCCGTGACGCAGCCGGCCGGGAGGCGCCGTGGGCGGCGATCGCCGACGGCATCATCACCCCCATGGGCTCCGATCGCGCCCTCCGCATCCGAGAGTCGGAGAAGCGGAACTCGGCCGAGGGGCCGGCCGGGGCGATCGGGGCAGGAATTCCGCCGACCGTGACGTCGGGCGAGACCACGGCTGGCGGGATCAGCTCCCGGCGGCTGTGCCGGCCGCCGGCCGAGGAGACGGCACCCCCCTACCGGATGCAGCCGAGGAGGGAGGTGTTGCCCCCCGTCTCGGGCCGCGGCCCGACCGTCGTGGACCCCGAAGTCGGTGGGAGGATCGTCCAGGTCGATCTCCGCTCACGACGTCGACTCGGCCCGTGGCACGGCCGGCGCGGTCGGGGGTGTCCCCGCCCGGCGGTGCCGGGCGGGGAGGTGATGACGGGCGAGGGCGAGTCGGTGGGCAGATCCCACGGCCGGCCGGTCAGCCCCCGGCGGGCCGTCGAGCGCGCGGGGTGAGAGCGCTGACCATCCGTGGCCATCGCCTGGAGGTGGACGAGCGCCCCGTCCCCTCGATCAGCGGCGACGAGCTGCTGGTACACGTGCAGGCGGCCGGCCTCAACCGCCCCGACCTGTGGCGCGTGGCCGGCGGCGATCCGGCACCGCCGGGCGTGCCCGGCGACGTGCCCGGGCTGGAGTTCGCCGGCGAGGTGGTCGCCGCCGGTTCGGAGACGAGACGCTTTCGGCCCGGGAACCTGGTCATGGGTCTGACCGAGGGCGGCGGGCACGCGGAGTACGTGGCCGTGGCCGAGGATCGCTGCGCCGCGGTGCCCAGGGGGTTGGAGATGACCGTCGCCGGCGCCGTGCCGGGGTCCTTCGTGGCCGCCCACGACGCGCTGGTGACTCAGGCGGGCCTGCGTCGAGGTTCGCGGGTGATGGTGCACGCCGTGGCCTCCGGGACCGGCCTGGCCGCCGTCCAGGTGGCCAAGCTCTACGGCTGCGAGGTCGCCGGTACCACCCGCTCACCCGAGAAGGTGGAGTCCTGCCGCGGGCTCGGCGTGGATCGGCCGCTGCAGATGTCCCGGGACGAGCTGCCCCGGGACTGGGCGGACGTGGTGGTGGATCTGGTGGGAGGGCAGTACCTGGCCATCGACCTGGACGTGGCCGCCCCCGGCGGCTGGATCCTGCTCATGGGCACCATGGGGGGGACGGTCACCCCGATCGACCTCCGCCGGCTGGCCGGCAAGGGCCTCACCCTGCGCGGCTCCACGCTGCGGGGCCGTCCTCTCCCGGAGCTGGCGGCGGCGGTGGCGGCCTTCGAACGCGACCTGGCCGGCCCCCTGGCCGACGGCCGGCTGCGCCCGGTGATCGCGGCCACCTTCCCCCTGGAGGAGGCCGCGGCCGCCTACGACCTGCTCCGCTCGAACCGAAGCGTGGGCAAGGTCGTGCTGCGCCTCGACACCTGAGCGCCGGCCCGGATCCGATGGGCCGCGCGGGCGGCCGTGCCGCCGGGCCCGGCCAACGCCGGAGCGGTCAGTGCGGTGAGTCGGAGGTCCGTGCCAGGTGGTGGCAGGCATCCGCAGGGGTGCCGGTCCGGGCGTCGAGGCCACAGAGGGGGTGGCACCAGGACGACGAGGGGCCGGGCCCCCGAAGCACCCCATCGCCGCCACGCCACCCTGGCCACACTCCGCCGCGGCGGCTCGCCCCACATCGGCGGGATCGAGGTCGAGTTGGAGAGGGCGAGGCCGAGCTGGTCGTGATGCCCGGATCGGTCACCGACGGTCCCGGCCGGCGACGGCCGCGCCTGGAGAGGCGAAGCCGGGCTCACCGCCGCGCCGTCGGGGCCTCCGGTAGAACCCGCCCGCGCCGAACGCGTGGCGTTCCGGATCGACGTCACCGAGGTGGTCCTCACCCACCTCGATCCGGCCGGCCAACAGCTGGTGATCGAATCCTGACACCGGGCTCGGGGCCGAGGACGCATCGAGCGCGCCCGGGCCCCGGCGGGTAGGTGGCATCCTCCGACCGAGGCCCGTTCCGGCTACGTTGGTCACATGCCCTACCCGCCGACCGCACCCGAGTCCCCGGGCCAGGAGGTGGAGCGCCGGCGCCTGGCGGCCGACCTGGTCGCGGCCGCCTACCTGCGCGGCGACTTCGTCCTCAGCTCCGGCCGCCGCTCCGATCACTACTTCGACAAATACCGCTTCGAGACCCGGCCCGACCTGCTGCGGCGGCTGGGCCGCCTGCTGGCGGCGCTGGTGCCTCCCGCCGTCGAGTGCCTCGCCGCCCCCGAGCTGGGGGCGGTGTTGCTGGGCGGCGCCGTCTCCCTCGAGCTCGACCTGCCCCTGGTCATCGTGCGCCGGGAGGCGAAGGCGTATGGCACCGCCCGTGCCATCGAGGGGGAGCTGGCCCCGGGCGCCCGCGTCGCCCTGATCGAGGACGTGATCACCACCGGCGGCCAGGCCGTGGCCGCGGCCCGCCGCCTGCGGGAGGCGGGGGCCACGGTCGAACGCCTGATCGCGGTCATCGACCGCGAGGAGGGCGGCGAGGCGCGCATCCGCGGGGAGGGGCTGGACTACCGGCCGCTCTTCCGCAGCCGGGACCTTCCCCTGCCCTGAGGACGGAGGTGGGCTCAGGCGACGGCCAGTTCGTGCATGAACCGGATCACCGTCTCGACCGCCCGGTGGAACTGCTCCAGGTTCATGTGCTCGTTGGGGGAGTGGAGGCCGTCGTCCGGGAGCCCGAACCCGGTCACCAGCAGGCGCGTGTCCAGGGCCTGCTGGAAGTCGATCGTGACCGGGATCGACCCGCCTTCGCGGACCGGCACCGGCGGCGAGCCGAAGGCCCGCTCGAAAGCCCGCCGCAGGGCGGCGGCGCCGGCATGGTCGACGTTCAGCCTGACCGGAGGAGCGGCGCTCAGCTCGACCACCTCCGCCCGCGTACCCGGGGTGACCAGCGAGGCGACCGCCGACCGCAACCCGGCCAGCACCCGGGCCGGGTCCTGGTCGGGCACCAGTCGCATCGACACCTTGGCCCTGGCCCGGGCCGGGATCACCGTCTTGGCGCCCTGTCCGACGAAGCCGCCGACGATGCCGTGGACGTCCAGGGTGGGCCGGGCCCAGCGGCGCTCCGTGGAGCTGAAGCCGGGCTCCCCGACCAGCTCCGCCCCCACCGCCGCCCGGAGCTGGTCGTCCCCCACCGGGAGCCGGCGCCAGGCCTCCAGCTCCTCCGGGTCGGGCGGCCGCACGTCGTCGTAGAAGCCGGGGATGCGCACCCGACCCTCGCGATCCTTGAGGCCGGCCAGGACGTGGACGAGGCCGTGGAAGGGGTTGGGCGCCACCCCTCCGAAGACGCCCGAGTGCAGGTCGACGTGCGGGCCGACGACCTCGATCTCGGTGTAGAGCAGGCCGCGGAGGCCGGTGAGCAGGGCCGGCAGCCCGGGAGCGACGAAGCCGCCGTCGGCGATCAGGAGGTAGTCGGTGGCCAGCCGCCGGGACTCGGCCCGGACCAGGTCGGGCAGGGTGCGGCCCGACACCTCCTCCTCCCCCTCGATCAGGAAGCGGAGGTTGATGGGCGGACCGCCGCGCTCGAACCAGCGTTGGGCCGCGACCACGCTGGCCATGTGCTGCCCCTTGTTGTCGTCGGCCCCGCGACCGTAGACGCAGCCGTCGCGCACGTTCGGCTCGAAGGGCGGCGTCACCCATTCCTCCAGGGGGTCGGGGGGCTGGACGTCGTAGTGGCCGTAGATGGTGAGCGTGGGCGCCCCGGGGCGCCCCAACCACTCCGCCTCCACCACCGGGTGGCCGGAGCCGCTCCCGCTCAGGCGCGCCTCCATGCCCATGGCCCGGAACCTGGCCACCAGCCAGTCGGCCGCTCGCCGGCAGTCCTCCCGGTGCTCGGGCAACGCCGAGACGCTGGGGATCGAGATCAGCTCGAAGAGATCGGATTCGGCCCGCGCGCGGCTCGAGCGCGCGAGCTCCAGCACCTGCTCCAGCATGGGTGGTAGCGTAGCCGCCCGGCCTCACCCGGCCCGTTGGCCGAGCGACCACATCAGGTGGAGGAGGGCCTCGGTCCCGCGGTGGAAGTGGTCCAGGCTCAGGTGCTCGTTGGGACCGTGGGCGCCGGCCCCCGGCTGGGGCAGCCCGCTGATCATCATCGGCGCCCCGAGCGCCTCCTGGAAGTCGAGCGCCACCGGGATGGTGCCGCCGGTGCGCAGGCGGGCGGCCGGGCGGCCGAAGGCGGCTTCGTAGGCGGCCGAGAGCGCCCGCGCACCGGCGTGATCGGCGTCCACCAGCACCGGTCGGGCCGCTCCGAGCAGCCGCACCGAGATCTCGACCCCGGGCGTGGTCAGCTCCGCGACGTAGGCGCGAAGGGCGGCGAGGATGGCCTCCGGGTCCTGCTCGGGGACCAGCCGCATCGACACCTTGGCCCGGCACCGGGCCGGGATGACGGTCTTCTTCCCCTCGCCGGTGAAGCCGCCGACGATGCCGTTCACGTCCAGAGTGGGCCGGGCCCAGTTGCGCTCCGCCGGGCTGTACCCAGGCTCTCCCTCCAGGGCGCGGGCGCCCATGATCCGGCGCAGGGACTCGCCGTAGGCCGGCCCCAGATCCCAGTCCGCCATCTGCGCGGGATCGGGCGTGCGCACGGCGTCGTAGAAGCCGGGGACGGTCACCCGGCCCTCCCGGTCCTTCAGCTCCCCCAGGATGCGGGCCAGCGTGTTGAGCGGGTTGGGCGCATTGCCGCCGAAGGCCCCCGAGTGCAGGTCCAGCGCGGGGCCGCTCGCCTCCAGCTCGACGTAGAGCAGCCCCCGCAGACCGGTCACCAGCTGCGGTCGGCCGTCGGCGGCGAACGACCCGTCCCAGATCAGCACGAAGTCGGTGGCCAGGGCGGTGGCGTGCTCGCGCACGTATCCGGGCAGCGAGGGCCCGGTGATCTCCTCCTCGCCCTCGAGCAGGAAGCGCAGGTTGACCGGCGGCCCTCCCGCGGCCAGCGCGTACCTCGCCGCCTGGAGGGCGGCGAGGTGGTTGCCCTTGTTGTCGGAGCAGCCCCGGGCGTAGACGAAACCCTCGCGCACCACCGGCTCGAAGGGGGGCGTGCGCCACTCCTCGAGCGGATCGGGGGGCTGCACGTCATAGTGTCCGTAGATGGTGAGCCAGGGCGCCCGCCCGTCCCCGCACCAGTCCGCCCGCAGCACCGGGTGCCCTCCCTCGACCACGTCGATCACCGCCGCCTCCAGGCCCAGCGAGCGAAAGCGCTCGGCCAGCCACTCCGCGTTGCGGCGGACGTCGGCCCGATGCTCGGGCAGGGTGCTGACGCTGGGGATGCGCAGCTCCTCCAACAACTCAGATTCAGCGGCGGCGCGACCCCCTCGCGCCAGCTCCAGGGCTCGTTCCAGGCTCATGAGCCGTGATTCAACCAGAACCCGGCCCCGCGTCGTCCTCATCTCGACGCCCTTCTCCTCCGCTCACCGCTGACCCCGGGCGGCCCACAGCTGGGAACCCCGACCACGCCCTCCTCCGCCATCGGGACCATCCCGCCGAGGCCCGGCCCTACCGGCCGTCGGCGACCCAGACCCCACGCATCCAGGAACGGCCTTCGTACTGGCTGTACGGTCCCAGGGCGAGGCCGCGAACCCGCTCCCTCGCCGCCCACAGGCCCCGGTGGAAGAGCAGGGTGGGAGCCGGGAGCAGCTGGTTCATGCGGTCCTGGTAGAGGACGTAGAGGCGCCGGCGACGGCGAGGGTCCGTGGTCTGCACGGCCTCGGCGAGCAACCAGTCCACCTCCCCGTCACGGAGGCCGAACCCGTTGAGCCCGCCCGGGACCGTGGCCGCACTGCTGAAGAGGGGCGATTGGTCGGGGTCCTGGGGCCAGGTCAGGCCGGCCAAGAGGACGTCGAAGGTTCGCTCTCGGCTGAGCTGGGCGACCAGCTGGGCGAAGGGGACGACCTGAAGCGTGGTTCCCACCCCGATCCGCCGCCAGTCCTGGCTCATGGCCGCGGCCAGGGCCCGGCGCTCGGGGTCCTCCTGGTCGGTCGTGACCGTGAGATCGAGCCTGAGCCCTTCTCTCTGGCGGATGCCGTCCGGCCCCCGACTCCATCCCGCCTCCTCCAGCAGGTGACCGGCCCGCTCGGGGTCGTGGGGGTAGGCGGGCTCGGCCGCGACGTGGGCCCAAGAGCAGGGGGGCTCGACCGAGTCCGCCGGGGCGGCGAGGCCGCGGTAGACCGTGGCCGCCAGCCGATGCCGGTCCAGGGCCAGGAGCAGGGCCTGGCGCACGGCCACGTCGGAGAAAAGCTTCCCCGCCCGGGTGCTGGGATCCAGGTTGGTGGTGTAGAAGGTCACGGTCGGCACCGGGAAGGGAGGGATCCGCCTCACCCCGGGACGATCGGCCAACTCCTGCCAGAGGGCGGGATCGATCTGGCCGGCAAGGTCGATCTGCCCGCTGACGAGCGCCTCGGCCAGGGCGGCGGCATCGGGCAGCACCTGGTAGACGTACCGCTCGAGGCGGGCCCGAGGGCCGTGATAGGCGTCGTTGCGGGCCAGCACCATCTCCCGGCCCGGGTCCCAGCCGACGAAGCGGAAGGCGCCGTTCACCACCGCCGGGGCACGATCGAAGTCGGAAGACTCGATCGCAGCCCCGGACAGGCTCCCCAGCACGTGCTCGGGCACGATGCCGTGCTGGGCATGCAAGGCGAGGAAGGGGGCATACACGCCTCTGGTCCGGAAGATGACGGTCAAAGGGTCAGGAGAGGTCACCTCCTCGAGGTGGAGGAGGAGGTCGGTCCGCCAGGGCGAGCGCAGGTCCTCGTACCGAGGGGCGAACATCAGCTGGTAGGTGAAGACCACGTCGTCGCCGGTGAGCGGGTGGCCGTCGGACCAGCGCAGGCCCCGGCGGAGCCGGAAGGTGTAGGTGGTGCCATCGGCGGAGAGGCGGGGCAGGGACTCGGCCAGGAGGGGGAAGGGGCTCCCATCGGCAGCGACGCCCAGCAGGCCCTCGAAGAGCATCCGGCTGACCAGGAGGCTGGGAGGGTCCTGGGCCAGCACCGGCAGCAGGTGGGAGACGTCCGCCAGACCCCCCTCCACCAGCTGGCCGCCGGCCCTCGGGCGACCGGCGCTCGGGGTCGCGGGCCGCCGGTCGCAGGCCGCCGGCGAGGCGGTCAGGGCCAGGGAGCAGGCCGCAGCCCCCAGTCCCTGAAGGAACCGCCGGCGGGAGCATCGCCATCCGGGCCGATCGTCGTCCGCGCCCTCTTTTCGCCGCACCTGCTCCTCCCCTTCTCGACGCAGGCGCCCGCCGACCCACCGGGCGCCTGCGGACGTGCATGATGGGACCCGGAACGAATCGGCGTCAACGCGTAGCCATGGTGATCGGAGTCCTGCGCCTTACCCTCCACCTGCCCAACAGCGGCTCGCTGAAGGCCAAGCGACACCTGGTGCGAAGCCTGCTGGTCCGCACCCGTCAGCGCTTCCAGGTCGCGGCCTCGGAGATCGGCGATCGCGACCGCTGGCAGCTCGCCGAGCTGGGCATCGCCTGCGTGAGCCCGGACGGCCGACACGCAGACGAGGTCCTGGCCCACGTCCTGCGCTTCGTAGAGGGCGCCGCCGGCGACGCCTGGGTGGTCGACGTGAGCACGGAGCTGGTCGACGTCTGACCGACGTGAGGACTCAATCGGGCCGCAGGGCCCGAACCCGCGCTTCGTCGTAGCCCAGGAGCTGGGTCAGCACCTCGGCCGTGTGCTGGCCGAGCAGCGGCGGTGGCAGGCGCACGGGCGAGGAGGCGCCGTCGAGCTTCCAGGGGGAGCCGACCTGGCTCACCCGGCCGGCGGTCGGGTGCTCCACCTCGACCCGCATCCCCCGCTCGACCGCGACCGGGTCGGAGAAGGCCGCGGCCAGATCGTGGATCGGGCCGGCCGGGATGCCCGCCGCCTCCAGCCTGGCCAGCCACTCGCCCGAGGTGCGCCTGGCCAGGCGACGTTCGATCTCGATCGTCAGCTCGGCACGCACGGCCTGACGGTCGGCGTTGGTGGCGAAGCGGGGATCGCTGCCCAGCTCGGGCGCTTCCAGGGCCTCGCAGAAACGGCGGTACTGCTCGTCGGAGCCGACGGCGATGTTGAGGTGGCCGTCCCGGGTGGCGAAGGTCCCGTAGGGCGCGATCGTGGGGTGATAGTTGCCCTCCCGGCCCGGCGCCTGCCCGGTGGCGAAGTAGCGCCCCGCATGATGGGTCATCACCGCCAGCAGGCTGTCGTTGAGTGCGACGTCCACGGTCCGGCCCCCACCCGTCCGCTGACGTTCGAGCAGCGCGGCCAGGATCGCGTGGGCGGTGAACATCCCGGCCATGATGTCCCCCACGGGAATACCGGCCCGGGTCGGGGGGCCGTCCGGCGAGCCCGTGATGCTCATGAGGCCGGAGGTGCCCTGGACGATCTGATCGTAGCCAGCCAGCGTGGGACGGCCCTGGCCGAACCCGCTGATCGAGGCGTAGATCAGCTCCGGCTTGCGGGCCCGCAGCTCCTCGACGCCCAGGCCGAGCCGGGCCAGCGCACCCGGCCGGTGGTTCTCGACCACCACGTCGCTGATCAGGGCGAGCGCGATCGCCGCGTCGCGGGCCGGCTCGTGCTTGAGGTCCAGCACCACGCTGCGCTTGTTGCGGTTCACCGAGAGGAAGTAGGCTGATTCACCGTCGACGAAGGGTGGCCCCCAGCGACGCGCGTGGTCACCGCCCGGCGGCTCGACCTTGATCACGTCGGCTCCGAGGTCGCCGAGCAGCATCGTGCAGTAGGGGCCGGCCAGGGCATGGGTGAGGTCGAGGACGCGAAAGCCCTCGAGCGGGAGCGGCGGCCGCTCGGTCCCGCCTCCTCCGGATGCTGATCCCTCCGACGACACTCCCAACTCCTCCTTCGTGTCGTTAAGCGTACGCTCTGCGGGCCGTGGTCCAGGACGTGGCCCGGGGGCCACGAGCGCACGGACGCCGCCCCGACCCCGTCGGGTCGGAATCGCCGGGCCGGAGTCAGGGTTTTCTACTATTGGGAACGATCAAGACGCGAACAGCATTGGCAACCATCGAGACCTCGATACGCGACGATCTCCAGCAGTTCCAGGCGACGCTGCCGTGGCCGCTGGATCCCTTCCAGATCGAGGCCATCGAGAAACTGGATCACCATCGGGGTGTCCTGGTCAGCGCTCCCACCTCCAGCGGCAAGACGGTGGTGGCGGAATACTGTAATTTCCGCGCCCTCCGGGAGGGGAGGCGGGTGGTCTACACGACCCCGCTCAAGGCGCTGAGCAACCAGAAGTACCGCGACTTCGTCCGGCGGTACGGCGCCGAGCGGGTGGGTCTGGTCACGGGGGAGAACACGATCAACGACCAGGCCCCGATCGTGGTCATGACCACCGAGATCCTGCGCAACCTCATCTACGAGGACCTGCCTCGTCTGGACGACGTCCACTACGTGGTGCTCGACGAGATCCACTACATCGACGACTTCCCACGCGGCTCCGTGTGGGAGGAGGTGATCATCCAGGCACCCACCCACATCAAGTTCGTGGGCCTGTCGGCCACGATCGGGAACCACGCCGAGCTGGCCCGGTGGATGTCCGAGAACCGGGGTCCGATCGCCACCGTCTACCACGACCAGCGTCCGACCGAGCTCAAGCTCTGGCTCGCCATGCGCAACCGCTTCCACCCGCTCTTCGGACCCGACGGCGGCATCGACCCCGAGACCTGGACCCGGGCTGCGGAAGAGGAAGAGGCGGGGTTCCGGGTGCGGGGCTTCCGGCACCTGCCGTCCAACGACATGCTGCGGGTGATCGAGCAGCTCCGGGCCCGTGAGATGCTGCCGGCGATCTACTTCATCTTCTCCCGGCGCGGCTGCCGCGAGGCGCTGCAGCGCTGCGCCTTCCACCAGCTCGACCTGACCACCGAAGCCGAGAAGCGGACCATCGCCCAGCTGACCGAGCAGCGGCTGCGCTCGCTCGTCGACGCGGACGAGGCGGCGCTCTTCCAGCGCCTGGTCGACGCCGAGATGCTCCGGCGTGGGCTCGCGGTCCACCATGCCGGCCTGCTCCCCTATCACAAGGAGCTGGTGGAGGAGCTGTTCCAGGCCGGTCTGATCAAGGTCGTCTTCGCCACCGAGACCCTGTCGCTGGGCATCAACATGCCGGCCCGGGCGGTGGTGGTCTCGTCCTTCACCAAGTTCGACGGCGTCGAATTCGCCACCCTCACCACCGGGGAGCTCACGCAGCTCATGGGTCGCGCCGGTCGCCGGGGCATCGACACCGTTGGCCACGGCGTGATCCTGAAGGAGTCCGACGTCGAGGTCGGCACCATCTACGAGGTCGCCATGGGCGAGAACCTGGTGGTGGAGTCGCGGTTCCTGCCCAACTACAACATGGCCCTCAATCTGCTCCGCCTGTACACGCCGGAGCAGGCCGACGAGCTGATGGCTCGCTCCTTCGGCCAGTTCCAGAAGCGTCAGGCCGCGCAGCAGACGGCGGAGCGGCTGGCCAACCTGCGCTCCCGTCTCGACGACCTCCGCCTGACCTGGGACTGCGAGCGCTGTCGGCTGGAGGACATGGCCGAGTACTTCCGGGTCGAGGACCAGCTGCAGGCGCTCCGGATCGAGATCCGGCGGAGACGACGGGAACTGAGCGGCAGGGGGCGCAAGGGCCCCGGGTACCGCGGAGGGCAGGACGGGGCCCCGGCCCGCAAGGGAGCCGCCCACCGGGAGCTGCGCCGCCTCGAGGAGGAGCGACGTCAGCTCCAGGCACGAGAGCGGAAGCTGCCGGTGGTCCGCTGCCCGCGGTTCTCCGAGCACCTCGGCGTCTACGGCGAGTACCGAACCCTCCAGCGGGAGCTCGAGGAGGGCCAGCAACGGCTGGAGGCGCAGGCCGGTGAGTACCAGCGGAAGCTTCGGCGACTCTGCCGCATCCTCGCCGACACCGGGTTCCTGGCCGGCGACCGCCCGAGCGAGAAGGGCCTGCTCGCGGCCCGCGTCTACGGGGAGAACACGCTGCTCATCACCGAGGCGGTGTGGAACGGCTGGTTCGACGGGCTCGAGCCGGCCGAGCTCTGCGCGGTGCTGGCCATGCTGGCGGCGGAGGATCGCGGCCGCGAACGTGGCCCCCGGAGCCCGCGGAGGTACCCGACACCGGCCGTGGCGCAGACCGGCCGGCTGATCCGTGCCCTCTACTTCCGCTTCGCCGACCTGGAGCAGGAGCTCGACGAGCCCAATCTGCGGCCCCTCTCCTACGACTACATCGACTTCGCCTACCGCTGGGCCGCCGGCGAGGCCATGGACGCCATCCCCCTCCCGCCCACGGTCGACATCGGAGACGCGATCAAGGCCATGAAGAGCCTGTACTCGGTCCTGCGCCAGCTGGAGTGGGCGCTTCGCCAGGCCGAGATGCCGTTGCTGGCCACCGTCCAGCAGGCGGTGGAGGCCATGGAGCGCGACGTCATCAAGCGGACCTAGCCCATCCGGGGCCGGCCCGCGCCGAGATTTCGACGAAGCTTCAACAAAGCTTTGCCAACGCTTTTCCGGCGCTGCGACAACATCACAGTGAGAGCACAAAATACGCGCACTCTCGATCACGAAGAGATGACCATTCATGCCGGAGGAAACGTGTCGTCCTCGATCCGTGCGTAACTTTTTTCGCGCCGCCGTGGATTCTTCGTAATAGGGAAAGGTAGGCTGTGAGCTGGCAGGCGCACTGTCAGTGAGCCAATACAGGGATCAGGAGCAGCGCGATTCATGGATACCGCTACCGCCGCCTTGCTGGAGTCCGAAGGCCTGCAGACCGTCCGCGTGGGGTCCCGCGTCCGTGTCATGGACCTCGATGGCGAAGAGGAGTACGAGATCGTCGGTCGCGAAGATGCCGACGTCGTCCACGGGCGCATCTCCATGGAGTCCCCCCTCGCCCAGGCACTGCTCGGGCGCAGCCCCGGCGAGCAGGTGAAGGTCCGCGCCCCTGGGGGCCTGCGCGCCGTCACCATCCTCGACGTCGCCTGAGGCGGGCACCGCGACCGGCTTCCGGTCCGGTAGCCGGCGGCGCGGCCGGCGAGCGGCGAGCGGCCGGCCGCGCCGGAGGAGCCCCGGGTCGTCAGGGGTTCAGCGGCTCTCCAGCCTCCCGGGAGACCGGTTCACATCGCCTCTCCACTGCCCCCGTCGACCACCAGCACCTCGCCGTTGACGTAGGCGGCGGCGTCGGAGACCAGGAAGACGGCTGCGCCCGCGATCTCGTCCGGTTCGCCGATGCGGCCGAAAGGATTCGCCTCCAGCACCCGGTTCAGGATGGCTTCGTTGCCCCACAGGGCCTGCGCGAAGCGGGTGCGGAAGAGGCCGGGTGCGATGCAGTTGACCCGTACCCGGCCGCCCAGCTCTCGAGCCAGCTGCCTCGTGAGCATGATCACCCCGGCTTTGGTGACGTCGTAGATGCCCAGCCCGGGGGAGGGGCGGAGGCCGCCCGTGCTGGCCACGTTGAGGACCACACCGCCGTGCTCGGCCATCCACGCCCGGTAGACCAGCTGCGTGAGCACGAAGTAGCCGCGGAGGTTGACCTCGAAGGTCTTGTCCCAGACGCCCAGGTCGGCGTCGATGAGCGGTCCGAAGTAAGGGTTGGTCCCCGCGTTGTTGACCAGGATGTCGATGCGGCCCAGCTCCTGCATGGTTCGCTCCACCAGGAGCTTCAGGTCGGCCTCGCGGCCGGCGTGGGCGGCGATGGCCAGCGCGCGGCCGGGGAAGCGCCGGTTCAGTCGCTCCGCCTCGCGGTCGAGGTCTTCCTGCTTGCGGCTGCTGAGCACGACGCGTGCCCCGTGCTCGGCGAGCCCTCCGGCGATGGCGGCGCCGAGCCCGCGGCTGGCGCCGGTGACGATGGCGACTCGTTCGGTGAGCTGGAAATCTGGCACGGACGGATAGCATAGTCGCCGATGGAAACGAGCTCGGGCAAGCTCGCCGAGGACATTCTCGAGCGGATCTTCACCCCCACCTCGAAGCCGAGCGCTCTCGACCAGGCGGAGGACACGCTGCGACACCCCAAGCGGCTGGTGTACGTGGCCATGGCCAACCGCAACTTCTACTGGCGGCACCACATCCAGAAGTTCGTCCTGGACTCCGGCCTGGTCCCGGTCAGCCCCTTCATGCTCTTCGACTACTACCTGCTCCACACCGTGCCCAAGAGCGTGGTCCGGGAGGCCATGAACAACCTCCTGGCCCGCTGCGACGAGGTGTGGGTCTTCGGCAGGATCTCGCTCGGGGTGAAGGTCCAGGTGGGCATCGCCAAGCGGCTGAACAAGCCGGTCCGGTACTTCGACATCTCCGAGCTGCCGGTCGCGATCCTTCCCGTCTCGGCCGAGACGGCGGAAGAAGAGCTCAGGGACTGAGCGTCTCGCCGCCCGCTCCCGGGACGCAAAAGACAGCTCGGTCCCGTGCCCAGGCCGGAGCTGGCAGACGCCCCGGCGGCCGTGAGCCCACGCCGGGCACGACCGGGCACGGTTGGCCATCGCGGCACGGCCACTGGCCGCGGGCGGTCCTCAGCGGCCCTCGACCACCCGCCGATGCCAGAGGTCGGGCCGTCGCAGCTCCTCCTCGGTCGGCAGCGTCTCCGGCGACGTCCACACTCGGTTCAGGACCGTCATCCCGTAGCGGTCGTGGATGGTCCGCGCGAAGCGTTCGCCGACCCGATACTGCTCGAGCTTGAGCTCGAGCCCGGTCATCCTCCAGATCAGCAGCTCGAGCAGGCTGCGCTCGCCGCTACGGCGCCGATAGGCTTCCTCCAGCCGGTCGAACGAGGGCAGGATTTGGCGCCCGACCAGATTCATCACCAGGTTGCCGTGCCCCTCGACCATGGCCATGGTCGCCTGCAGACGGCGCACCGTCTCCCGCTGGGCCGGCAGGCCGGCGGTCAGGACCCGCCACGGCTCGGTGCCCACCGCCCGCCAGGCAATCGCCTCCCGGACCAGGCTCTGGAGCTGGACATTCAGGTGCTCGCGAAGCCAGGGATGGGCGGCGAACTGCCACGCGTGCGTCATCTCGTGGAGGATCAGCCAGCGGCGGAGGTCCCGCCCCGGGACCCCGGCGGTCGCCTCCCAGGCGGCGACGTTGGGCTCCACCAGGTAGAGCGCCTGTTGCACCGGCTCGCGTCCCAGCAGCTGGGGATCGAACTGGCCGAGGACGCGACGCCCCAGGAAGGCCAGGAGGAGGGCGACGTAACGGTCCAGGCCGGCCCGTCCCAGGTCCGCCAACCAGGAGTTGGGGACCCGGGTCGCCTCCAGCAGTGGCTCCAGCACACGACGCAGGATGTCCAGGTTGAGGTCGAGCCAGCCCGGACGATCCAGGGCCTGGAAGTCGGGCAGCCGCACCTCGGGAGGAAGCCCTCCCACCGCCTCCAGCAGGGGCTCCTCGAGCGCCGCCGCCAGCCGCCGGTAGAGCGCCGCCGTCCGGCCTCTGTGGGGTCCGTCCATGCGATCGCCGCCCAGGCGGGCACGGGCGACGCGGGACACCTCGTCCCAGTCGATCATGGACGACGTACCCCCCCTGGGCCGGGCCGCCTCGATCAGGAGCGCGACCAGCACGGTGGCCGACCCGAGGGCGAGGCCGCGACGCACGCCTCTCCTCACATCACGATCTACGCTAGCAGGAGCCGGCGAGGAGGGGCATGGTTCCCCCACCGGCCGCGCGCGCCCGGTGGGGGAGACTCCCCACGAGGCGGGCGCGGCGGTTCGGGAATCGAAGGATCAGAAATCGAAGGAGAGGTCGTGGGTGCGTTTGAACAGCACCTTGCAGGCCTTGCACCGAAAGACGATCTGCAGCGCACGCCGCCCGAAGGCCTCGGCGTCCTTGCCGCAGACCGGACAAGCCGCGATCTCGCTCATGTACGCGTTCGGAAGCGGAAGAACCTTGATCTCAGCCTTGCGCCGTCTCTTGGACATGGCAGGTCTCACAGACGAGCTGACAAATGGACAGCTATCCTAGCAGACTGGCCTCTGGATGACCATGGCCAAACCCTGCCAGCGTTGGCCGACGAGGGACGTTCACCTCGGCGACCACGGCCAGGGCTGCACCCGCGGACGGCAGGGGACGACGCGGCCCTGGCGGGTGGCCCGACCGGCCGTCGGGCCTCGAAGCGACCCGGTTGTGAGCGGGAGAGACGCCGGGCGCAGCGCATAGAGAGGGCCCTGTCTCGCGGAGGGTGACGGGCCGGGCCGACCTCCCCCTACACTTCGAGCAGCGTCACATCGAGGTCCCGAAGCGGCTCAGGGACCTCGAGGCCGTTGGTCTGCACGATTTTCAGGAGCGTGAGGATGTAGCGAACGCCGGCCAGGTTGACGCCGTGTTTGCGAGTCAACGTCTGGATGGCCTGCAGCTTCATCAGGTCACGTTGAGAGTAGCGACGCCGGTTGGTGACCGTCCGCTTCGGCTTGATCATGCCCAGGTGCTCGTACATCATCAGCGTACGCGGATGGGTCTCCAGGATCTCCGACGCCACGCTCAAGGTGTAGATCGGCTTGTCCAGGTGAATGGTCGTGGCGTCGCTGGCCGCCAGCACCGCTGGTTGGGCTTCCAAGGCGACTGACTCGTGCTGCTTCGTCTTCATCTGGTCTTCGTCTCTCTCCTTTGGCCAGCCTTCCAGCCTAACGTGTGATTACAGGCCCGTAGGCCATTTTTCTACCCGATGCTGCCACGCGATGCCTGATAGGGGCAAGCGTTTTTTGTTAAAGATTGACGACAGCTCGCGGGACATCACCTCTGTCGACGGCTCAGAGGCGGCCGGCGTACGCCCCCCGGCTCCACGAGGCCGGCACAGGGCCCAGCTGCTCGGATCCGAGCCCCGTGCCGCCTCGGCGGCCAGGCCATCAACCGCCTCGCCGCCGAGGCGGTGGGGCGCCGGATGGACCGTTCGCCCCCGGCTGCGGGGGTTGAGCCAGGGGAAGGAGCTGCCCCTGCTGGGAGACGGGCGCCGGCGGTCGGGACGACGGCGATGGCCCCGGGCTCGGCGCGACCGCGGAGGAGTGCGCGTAGGAGGGCAGCGGCGGCGTCTGCTGGGTGGCGCTGGTGCCCGGCAGCAACCAGACCGGCCGTCCGTTCACCACGGCGTGGAGCAGACCGGGCGGCTCCGCGAACCAGTCCGAAGCGGGCTCCCCGAGCTGCTTCAACGCCGCCTCCATGAAGCTCTGCCAGGCGGGAGCGGCGACGTAGATCGCGTCCTTGCCCCACATCATGGACGTGTGGTCGGGGTTGCCGAACCAGAAGGCGGAGGCCAGCCGGGGGGTGAAGCCCACGGTCCAGGCATCCATGAAGTCATCGGTCGTCCCGGTCTTCGCCGCCACCCGGCGGTCGGGCAGGGTGAGGGCCGAATGAGGGCCAAAGATCATGACCCGATTGGCGTCATCGGACATGATCTGGGCCATGATGAACGCCACCCGAGGATCGATCACCTGCTTCGCGGTCCTGGCCGGGTCGGCCCGATAGATGATCGTGCCATCGCTGGCCCGGACCTCCTGGACTCCGAAGGGCTGGTGCTCCACGCCCATGTCGGCCAGGGTGGCGACACCGGTCGCCATCTGCAACGGCGTCTCCGCGTAGCCACCCAGGGTCAGGGTCGGACCATAGCTGGAAACGGGGTCATCGTTCGTGTACTCACCGCCGTGGTTCATGTAGGGCGGCGCTCCCATGGCCCGAGCCATCTCGACCACCTTGTCGACCCCGACCGTGAGCTCGACCTTGACCGCGGGCACGTTGAGGGAGTTGCCCATGCACGCCTGAAGCTGGCAGGTACCGTGGTACTTGAGGTCGTAGTTCTTGGGCGACCAGGGCGTGAAGCCGGGCATCGTCACCGTGAGCGGAGTGTCGGCGATGGGTGAGACCATGGTGAAGCGCTTGCTGGCGATGGCCGCCGTGTAGGTGTAGACCTTCATCGACGATCCCGGGTTGCGGGGCGGGTACACGGCCATGTTGAACTGTCCGCCGTCCCCGTTGGGGTTGGCGGCGCCGACCATGGCCAGCACCGCGCCACTCGCGGGATCGATGGCCACCATGGCACCCTGGTGTACGTTCCACGAACGCTTCTCGGCCACGTTCTGCCGCACCGCGTCCTCAGCCAGGCTCTGGAGCTTCAGGTCGATCGTGGTACGCACCTTCAGCCCCCCGCCGAAGGTGGTCCGGTCACCGTACCGATCCTCCAGCAGGGAGATGACCCAGCCCACGAAGTACGGCGCGCCCAGCACGTCGGGACCGGGACGGAACATGTGCTCGGGCGGGCTGATGTCCTCGGCGTAGGCCTCGTCGGCCTCCTCCTGGGTGATGTAACGGGCGCGCACCATCGCCTCCAGCACCTGCTCCTGGCGGTGCTTCGCCTGCTCCCAGTGGGTGAAGGGATCGTTGATCGAGGGTCCCTGGGGGAGGCCGGCGAGCATCGAAGCCTCGGCCAGGTCCAGGTCCTTGGTGTCCCGGTGGAAGAAGATCCGGGCCGCGGCCAGGGCGCCACGGGCACCGTTGCCGTAGTCGACGGTGTTGAGGTATTGCTCCAGGATCTGGCGCTTGGTGTAGGTACGCTCCACCTGGAGGGCCAGGATCATCTCGCTGATCTTGCGCTGGATGCTGACCTGGTTCCCGGTCAGACGCTGCTTGACCAGCTGCTGGGTGATGGTCGAGGCGCCCTGGACGGGACTCCCTTGACGCCAGTCCACGATGGCGGCGCGCACGATGCCGATGGGATCGATGCCGGGCTCGTTCCAGAAGTTCGAGTCCTCGATCGCCACCGTCGCCTCCGGCAGCCAGCGACCCATCTGGCTCAAGGGCTGGTAGTAACGATGGGGCTGGTCCTGGGCGTGGAGATCGGCGAGCAGGGTCCCGTCCGCGGCGTAGATCAGCGTGTCCTCGGGGAGCGGGTCGTTGGTGATCTGCCGGGCGTCCGGCAGCTCGGCCGCGTAGTTGATGTAGACGCCGGACGAGCCGAGGAAGGCGGCACCCGCCACCAGCGCCACCAGGGCCACCTTGGCGGCGGCGGGGATCACCCCGCCGGCCGCGCCCAGCGCGGAGCCCCGGCGGGACCTCGCCTCCGGGCCGAACAGGTAGGCGCTCGCCCGCAGCCGACGCCCGCGGGCATCACGCAGCTCACGGGGCGTGGCCCGGGTCGCCTGGCCTGCGTCCAGCTCACGACGGATCGCGGCCACCAGACGCCGGAGCGCCGGACCGGCGCCGACCGCCCCCCGTCCCATTCTGCCGTCGGGCGAGGGCCCCGGGGGCGCCGCCTCCCGGGCCGGCAAAGCGTCGTCGACCCCGGCCAGCCCTTCCGAGCCCCGCCGGGACGGTGGTCGAAGACCACGGAGCCTCGAGACCAGACTGACGAGCCCGGAGAAGGCCAGCGCCAGGTGGGGGAGGAGGACGGCCCGGACCCGCTCCCGGAGCGCCTCCGAACGGATCAGCGCCGCCGTGGCCAGGGGCCGCAGCCGGGCACCCTGCGCTCGGAGCCAGGTCCGCAGTCGATCCGTCTGAATCATGTAGGCATCGTTATCATGATTGGCCCGTACCCTCAACAGGACTCAACGTAGAGGGCGGGCCTTTGGTCACGCTCGAAACGGCCTCGTTCTTGACATGTCGATGAACCGTCGACCGCGGCTCACGGACGCTCCTCGCGGAGCACCTCCCGCTCTTCCGGGCCGGCGGCGTCGGTCTCCCAGCCCTCGGCCTCCGGCCATGGCTCGCCCTGGGCGGGGACGGCGGGGAAGCCGGGCAGGGCCGCATCCGCCGGCGGCACCAGGTCCCGGAGATCGCGGACCTGCAGACTCAGCCAGCGCCCGATGTCGTTGGCGCGCACCCGTTGCCGGATCGAGTTGACGCGTGCCCGCCGAGTGGCCAGGGGGGTGACCAGCGCCTCCCGCAGGGCGTCGGCCGTGGCCCCGACGTCGAAGGGGTTGATGGTGATCGCCCACTCGCCCAGCTCCTCGTGGGCGCCGGCGTTCTCGGACAGCACCAGAGCGCCGTCGCGCTCGTTGACCATCATGGCCTCCTTGGCCACCAGGTTCATGCCGTCGTAGATGGGGTTGACGAGCAGCACGTCGAACTCCCGATAGGCCGCCATCGCGCGCCGCAGGTTCTCCGCCAGCTCCAGCCGGATCGGCGTCCAACCCCGCTGGCCGAAGCGGCTGTTGATGCGAGCGGCCGTCCGCTGGATGGTGGCCAGGTACTCACGGTAGGCAGCGATGTCCTGCCGCGAGGGCTGCAGGAAGGCGAAGAACTGGACGGTGCGGTGCAGCTCCGGATGGCGTCGCAGGAGCAGCTCGTAGGCCAGGAAGCCGCGAACCACGTTCTTCGAAGGGTCGGTCCGGTCCACGCGCACGATCAGCTTCTCCGGCCGGTTGCGGCGCAGCTCCTGGACCTCCTGCTCCACCGCCGGGGAGGCCGCCAGCCGCTCCAGCGCGGCCACGTCCACCGAGATCGGGTAGGGCCGGACCCAGACCACCCGGCCGCCGTACAGCACGGCCCGTTCGCGGTGGTCCACGCGCAGGTTGAGCAGCTCCTCGCAGCTCATGAGGAAGTTGCGCACGTCCAGGCTCGACTGGAAGCCGACCACGTCGTTGGCCAGCAGGCCCTCGAGGATGGCATCCCGCATGGCCCCGGGGAGAACTTTCCAGTAGTTCGGGGTCGGCCAGGGAATGTGGATGAACTGCTGGAGGGTGGCCTTCGGCAGCAGCCGGCGCACGTAGGCGGGGGCGACGTAGAGCTGGTAGTCCTGGGTCATCACCAGGGGCGGCCGTCGCGCCCGCCGCCCCACCTCGACGATCTTCTCGGCCATCAGGCGGTTGACGACCACGTAGCCCTGCTCCCACGCCTGCCAGATGGCGTCGTCGATCAGGGGCTCGTCCTTGAGCCCCCACAGGTAGTGCTGGAGGAACCAGAGCAGGGGGTTGGCGATCACCGAGTAGTAGCGCCGGTAGGCGTCAGGGGAAGGGGTGGCGTAGTGGATCTCGATCGGCCCCAGACGCCCCGGCACGGCCACCGGCGTCCCGCTGGCGGCGCGCTCACGCTCGGCGGCCGTGCGCGCGCACGCCACCCAGACGGCGGAGGTGGCCTCGGCGACCGTGAGCAGGGCGCTGACCAGCCCTCCCGAGCCACGACGCATCGTGCCGCGCGGGCCGGGCTCGAACGGGGCTCGGTTGCTGGCGACGATCGGCGACCACGGGGCCAGGACGCGCGCCATATACCGACGCAGCGATCCCTCGCTGGCGTTGACGATCAAGGTTCCCGATGGTTCCCGGGCGAATATTACATCGTTACTATCATGTCCGTTCAAGCCGGCGCCGGCTTCAGCCGCGATGGCTCAACAACGCATAGGTGGCCAGGACGGCCACGGTGTTCTGGGTGGCGTGCATGGCGAACGAGTTGAACGTGGAGCCGGTGCGCTCCCGCACCCAGGCCGCGCCCAGGCCGAAGACGAAGAGCACGGGGAGGAGCGAGGGCACCAGATGGGCGCCGGCGAACACGGCGCCGGTGACGGGGATGACCAGGAGCGCCGGCAGACGACGGCGAAGCCAGCCGAAGAGCGCCCCCCGGAACAGCAGCTCCTCGCCGACCGGGGCCAGGAGACAGATCGTGGGCACCACCAGTCCCACGAACAGGGAATCGAACGAGAGCCTGAGGATCGGCTCGGCGTTGCTCCGGGGCGGGCCGAGGATCGGCGCCAGGACATCGGTCAGCAGCCCTCCCAGGATCAGGCACGCCACCCAGGTGAGGAGGGCCAGGATCAGGTCGCGCAGTGAGGTGAACCGGAAGGCGAGCCGATCCCGGAGGCCCCTCGGGCCCCCGAAGGCCACCAGGAGCGCCACGAGCAGGGCCAGGTAGGCTTCGGCCAGCGCGATCGCCACCAGGTCCGCCCGGTGGGTCGCCGCCCAGGCACGACCCGGGCCCCGGGCGCCGAGCACGGTCGCTCCCAGCGCCGCCCCGCTCAGCCCGGCCCAGAGGACCAGGGCGAGCAGGAAGCGCCGGCCACTCACCAACCGCGACGCCAGCTCAGGCACGGATGTAGAAGAGCGATACCCCGAGGATGATGTAGACGCCCAGCAGCTGCAACCCCTCCAGCCAGGTGCTGCGCCCGTCCATCGAGATCACCGACACCACCAGCGTGGCCAGGGCCACGGCCGCGATCTCGGGGACGGCGAAGACGAAGTCCATGGGCCGTCCCAGGGCCAGGCTGACGAAGACCAGGAGCGGGGCCACCAGCAGGGCGATCTGGATCGAGGAGCCGAAGGCGATCTCGATCGAGACGTCCATGCGGTTGCGCAGGGCGAAGACGACGGCGGCGGCGTGCTCGGCGGCGTTGCCCACCACGGCCACCACGAAGAGGCCGACGAAGAGCCGCGAGACCCCCAGGGCCAGCACGGTCGGCTCCAGCGAGCCCACCAGGAGTTCGGACTCAACGCCCACCGCCACCGCCGCCAGGAGCAGGACCACGACCGCCCGGGGCAGCGACCACTCGGGCCGTTCCTCCTCCGCCGGGGAGCGGAAGGTCCGCAGCCGGCGGGAGTGCGTGACCAGGGTGAACAGGAGGCTCGCGCCGTAGAGGACGATCAGCACCGCGGCCACGGTCACGCTGATCACCTCCCGTTCGGCGCGGGTGTCGGGCTGGCTGAGGACGAAGACCGCCGGCATCATGAGGGCGGTCACCGCCAGCAGCAGGGAGGAGGCGTGGACCGCCGCCATCCGGGCGCTGAAGCGCTGCTCGCTGAAGCGGAGCCCGCCGGCGAGGTAGGCGGCGCCGAGCACCAGCACCAGGTTGCCGAGGATGGAGCCCACCAGGGAGGCCTTGACCACCTCGAACTCGCCTGCGCGCACCAGCAGGACGGCGATGATGAGCTCGGTCACGTTGCCGAAGGTCGCGTTCAGCAGCCCCCCCACCCGGGGGCCGGCCCGAATCGCCAGCTGGTCGGTCGCCTGCCCGATCAACCCGGCGAGGGGGACGATGGCCAGGCAGGTGGTGACGAACACCACCACCGGCCGGTGGGTGAGCGGCCCGGCCAGCAGTGAGACGGGGATGAAGACCAGCAGCCAGGAGAGCGATGGCCTGAGGGACGAGGGCTTGAGCATGTGATCCAGGGGCGCCGGGCTCCGGGTTGGGGTGGACACGGACGGTGGGGCGCGGCCCGAGAGGACGGGACGCGGACTCTCAGCCGCAAACTACGATAGTTGCCGTGTCCGACGCCGGAACGCCCCCCGTCCCCCGGCTGGACGAGGTCGTGGTCGACCTCCGGGACCGGGTAGCGACGGTCACCCTGAACCGCCCGGAGCGGCGGAACGCGCTCTCGCCGGGGATGCTGCACGACCTACTGAGAGCGCTGACCTGGTGTCGCGACGAGCCCGAGGTGCGGGTGGTGGTGCTCACCGGCGCCGGCGACCGGGCCTTCTGTGCCGGCGCCGACCTGTCCACCTTCGAGGCCGGCGGAGCCGAGCTGGAGCGCCACCGGGACCGGCACCGGTTCGTCGACCTCTTCTCGCTCGTGCAGGAGCTGGGCAAGCCCCTGGTGGGCCGCATCAACGGCCACGCGCTGGCCGGCGGGTTCGGCCTGGCCTGCGCCTGCGACCTCCTGCTGGCGGTGGAGACGGCCACCTTCGGGACGCCGGAGATCAACGTCGGGGTCTGGCCGGCGATGATCCAGCCCATCCTGGCCCGCAACCTGCCCCGCAAGCTGGTGCTGGAGATGATCCTGCTCGGCGACCGCTGGACCGCGGCCCAGATGCGAGAGGCGGGGCTCCTCAACCGGGTGGCGAGCTCCCTGGAGGAGCTGGACGCCCAGGTGGCCGAGCTCGCCGGCCGCCTGGCCGCGCGCTCCCCGGCGGTGCTCAAGCTGGGGCGGGACTCCTTCTACCGGCAGCAGGACATGGAGCTGCGGGCCGCCCTCGAGTACCTCCACTCCCAGCTCACCGTGATCTCGCTCACGGAGGACGCCAGGGAGGGGGCGAGGGCCTTCTTCGAGCGGCGGGAGCCGCGCTTCCAGGGGCGATGAGCGAGGCCGAGCGTCGATCCGAGGCGCCCGGAGGAGAAGCGGCCGACCCGGTCGAGCGCTACCGGGCGCTGCGCGAGCGGGCCCTTCAGGGGGGAGTGCGCTATCTGCCCCGGCTGCGGGCCCAGGGCAAGCTGACCGCGCGCGAGCGGCTCGATCTCCTGCTCGACCCCGGTTCCCTGGTCGAGGACGGCCTCCTCGCCAACGCCCTCGCCGGCGACCTCCCGGCCGACGGGGTGGTGACGGGGCTGGGCAGCATCGGCGGCCGGCGGGTGGCGGTGATGGCCAACGACCCCACCGTCAAGGCGGGCTCCTGGGGAGCGCGAACGGTGGAGAAGATCGTGCGCATCCAGGAGACCGCGGGACGGCTCCGGGTTCCGCTCTTCTACCTGGTGGACTCGGCCGGAGCGCGGATCACGGACCAGGTGGAGATGTTCCCGGGACGCCGGCACGCCGGCCGGATCTTCTACAACGAGGTGCACCTGTCGGGCCAGGTGCCGCAGATCTGCCTGCTCTTCGGCCCCTCGGCCGCGGGCGGAGCCTACATCCCCGCCTTCTGCGACGTGGTGATCATGGTCGAGGGCAACGCCTCCATGTACCTCGGCTCCCCGCGCATGGTCGAGGTGGTCATCGGCGAGCGGGTCGGGCTGGAGGAGCTGGGGGGCGCGCGCATGCACTGCACGGAGAGCGGCTGCGGGGACTTCCTGGTCCCGGACGACCGGGCCGCGATCGAGACGGCGCTCCGCTACTTCTCCTATCTGCCCCAGCACGGCGGCGACGCCCCGCCCGCCGCCGAGCCGCGGGCGCCCCGGGCCGGCGTCGCCCCGATCTCGGCCGTCGTCCCCCTCGAACCCCAGCGCGGGTACGACATGCGGCGGGTGATCGAGGCCCTGGTCGACGAGGACTCCTGGCTGGAGATCAAGCAACTCTTCGCCCCCGAGCTGTTGATCGGGTTCGCGCGGCTGTCCGGTCGCGCGATCGGGATCGTCGCCAACCAACCCATGCAAAAGGGGGGCGTGCTCTTCAACGACAGCGCCGACAAGGCGGCGCGGTTCATCTGGCTCTGCGACGCCTTCAACCTCCCCCTGCTCTTCCTGGCCGACGTTCCCGGCTTCATGATCGGCACCCAGGTCGAACGGCGGGGCATCATCCGGCACGGGGCGAAGATGATCACGGCGGTGGCCGAGGCCACCGTCCCCAAGGTCTGCGTGATCGTGCGCAAGGCCTACGGCGCCGGTCTCTACGCGATGGCCGGCCCGGCCTACGACAGCGACTGCGTGATCGCCCTTCCCTGGGCGGAGATCGCGGTCATGGGACCGGAGCCGGCGGTCAACGCTGTTTTCTACAACCGCCTGGCCGAGCTGTCCGAGGCGGAGCGCGGCGCCCGTCGCCGCGAGCTCGAGGAGGCGTACCGCCGCGACATCGACCTCGCCCGGCTGGCCTCGGACCTGATCGTGGACGACGTGGTGGAGCCGGATCAGCTCCGCGACCAGCTCGTCGCCCGCTTCGAGGCCTACGCCTCGCGGCGCCGGCCGCGGCCCGACCGCCGGCACGGGGTTCCCCCGGTGTGAGCCGGCCCACGCCGTCGCGGGCGGGGCCGGAACGGCGCCCGTCGACGCCCGTCCCCGTATCGGCTATCATCCCCACTCGATCGGTTCGCCGGAAGCACGAGGCACTGGTTCGCCGTGCGATCGGCCCATCCGACGGCGTCGAGCGGGCGGCGGCGGGCTCCGAACGCCGCCGGGATCCGCGGCCGTGGGCCTCGGGATGGCGGTGATCGATGGATGACAAGGCTGGTTTGCCCTTCTTGGCCGTATCGGTGAGACGAGCCGCCGCTCTCGGGCGCTGGAGCCCCTTCCTCGTCGGCTGTGCCGTCACGGCCGTCCTGGCGCTGGGGTTCGGCGGCGGGGTGAGCTGGCTGGTGGCGTCCAGCCGGGGCCCGGCTCCGGTACTCAGGACGATCCCGCCGGGCACCCTGCAGCGCTACGGCATCACGCTGGCCGCCGCTCCCCAGCCCCCGTACTGCGGGCTGGCCGAGAACGGCCCCGTGAGCCGCTGGCTGCGGGAGGGGCTGGCCGGATGCGCCATCAGCCGGTCCGCCGCCGAAGCGGCGGCGACCCGGGGCGCCTCCGGCACCATTCAGGAGAGCGTGCTGGCCCGGGTCACCGCCAACGGTACGCTGCGGATCGGGAAGGACCGTCTGGCCTGGCTGGTGGTCCTCCGGGGTGGCTTCGGCCCCCAGCGCGTCGCCTGCCCCATCGCCGCCGCCAGCGTCCAGGTCCCCTGTCCCGTCCTCCCGGCGCTCTCCCTCACCCGGGTCGTGATCGTGGACGGGTTGACCGGCCAGGTGGCGGCGGTCGTGATCGTGGGCGCCCAGTGGGCTGGCGCCGCCAGCCCGGGGCTGCCCTGGGTGACGACCGTCCCGGGCCGGATGGTCCCGCTCCCCGAGCCCGTCCAGTAGGGCTCAACGCGGCGCCAGCCGCTCCGCCAGGTAGCGGATGGCCAGCGGGTAGCGGTAGGCGATGTGCCCGTGGCCACCTTCGAACAACTCGAAGGCGATCTCGGTCACGCCCGCCGCCACCAGCTCGCGGCGGACGGCCTCGGCCCCGAGGTCCAGGTAGTAGTCGTCGGCTCGCCCCGCGTCCAGGTACACGGCGCGCAGGGAGCGCAGGGCGGCGGCGTGGCGCGGCACCATCCGCACCGGGTCCCAGGCCAGCCAGCGCTCCCACACCTCCGGCACCAGGCGGCCGGTGGCGGGCTCGAAGGGGAGGAGCACGGTGCCGTCGGGCTCGGCCGAGTAGCACGCGGCCATGGCGTAGATCTCGAAGAGCGTGTGGTCGTGAGGGCGGGTGAAGGGCAGGCGCGAGCGGAAGTCCCGCCAGAACCGGTCGTACGACCCCTCGTAGGCGTCGCGCAGCGCCCTGACCGCCATCGGGAACTCGGGCAGGTAGCACAGCTCGAAGAGCGCGTCCCCGGCGTGGCTGGCGAAGCCGGCGAAGAGGTCGGGCCGGAGCATGGCGCTGACCATGGCCCCGTAGCCGCCGCTGGAGTGCCCGGTCACCCCCCGGTGCTCGCGGGCGGCCAGGGTGCGATAGTGCGCGTCCACCCACGGCACCACGTCCTGGCACAGGTAGGTGTGGTACCGGCCGGTGGCCGGCGAGTCCAGGAACTGGCTGCCGCCGAGCGAGGTCCAGGCGTCGACCAGGATCACGATGCAGGGCGGGGGCGGCGGCGCCTCGTCGCCGGCGAAGAGGGCGTCCAGCATCTCCGGGAAGGTGGGCCAGAGCGCCGCCCGGTTCCGCCACATGTCCACCTGGCCGAGGTAGCCCTGGAGCACGTAGATGCTCGGGTAGCGGCGTCCCGGCTCCTCGTCGTATCCGGGCGGCAGGTACACCCAGAGCGGCCGCCGGAAGGGGTCGCCGAGCCGGTTGCCGCGCAGGGCGTTGCCCTCGACCCGGGCCTCCTCGAGACGGCCCGACCAGGTCCGCGCCCAGGGCCAGGCGGCGTCCCCGGGTCGAGCCGCGCTCACGGCCGGCCTCCGGGATCGCCCAGGGCGCGGACGATCGCGTCCCCGACCTCGGAGGTGGTGGCGCCGCCGCCCAGGTCCCCGGTGAGGAACCGCCCCTCCGCGCAGACCCGGTCGATGGCCCCCTCCACCCGGTCGGCCTCGGCCTCGTGGCCCAGGTGACGCAGCATCAGGGCCGCCGACCACACCGCCCCCATGGGGTTGGCCAGCGAGCGGCCGGCGATGTCCGGCGCCGAGCCGTGCACGGGCTCGAACATCGAGGGCCCAATCCCCTCCGGGCTCAGGTTGGCGCTGGCGGCCAGCCCCAGGCTGCCCTGGAGCGCCGCCCCCAGATCGGTCAGGACGTCGGCGAACAGGTTGGAGCCGACCACCACGTCGATGGAGTCGGGCCGCAGGACCATCCGGGCCGCCATGGCGTCCACGTGCACCCGCTCCACCTCCACCTCGGGATAGGAAGGGGCGAGGCCGGCGACCACCTCGTCCCAGAGGACGTAGGCGTACCGGCTGGCGTTGGACTTGGTCACGCTGACCAGCCGGCGCCGCCGCTCCCGGGCTCGCTCGAAGGCGTACCGGGCGCAGCGTTCGATGGCCCGGCGGGTGAAGACGGGCACCTCCACCGCCACCTCGGCGGGCGTCCCCTGATGGACGCGGCCCCCCGCCCCCGAGTACTCGCCCTCGGTGTTCTCGCGGATGAAGAGCATGTCCACGTCCGCCGACCCCCGCCCGGCCAGCGGAGAGCGGATGCCGGGCGGGAGGCGCACCGGCCGCAGGTTGACGTACTGGTCGAAGGTCTTGCGGATCGGCAGCAGGCAGCCCCAGAGGCTGACGTGGTCGGGGACGGTGGGCCAGCCGATGGCGCCCAGGTAGATGGCGTCGAAGCGGGCCAGGGTGGCCAGGGCGTCGTCGGGCATCATGCGGCCCGTCCGCTCGTAGTGCTCGCAGCCCCAGGGCAGCTCCTCGAACTCCAGGGGGAGACCGAGCGCGCTCAGGACCTTGATCCCCTCCGGGATCACCTCCTTGCCCACCCCGTCCCCGGGGATGACCGCGATGCGATGGCTCATGACCCGGCCAAGGTAACTGGATGTCGCGATCCCGCGCCTCAGATCTGCACCGTGGTCGTGGCCCGCGTCCAGTAGCCCCGCTCCTGCTCCACGACCACCGTCAGCCGGCCGGAGGGCAGCCGGCTCAGCGGCACCGCGAAGAGATCGTAACGGAACGGTGCCGGTGCGCAATCGGCGCCGTGCTCACAGACGGTGTCCCAGGAATCGATGCGGACGGTCAGCGTGTGCCGGTCGAGGCCGGCCCGCCAGTCGTGGTCCAGGGACGAGTCCAGCGCCCAGGTGGCCACCAGGAGCTGGCCGGACGGCACCCGGAGCCCCGGCCAGCAGACGCCCGGCCGGCCGCGGCCGCCCGGCCCACCGGCGGTCAGGGCAGGAAGTCGACCGGCTCCTCGCCCCCGTCCCAGGCGACCAGCGTCCGCGCCGGCTCGGTGCGGGCCACCACCTCCCCCCGGCGCAGCACCAGGCGGCGCCGGGCCAGCAGGCGCAGGGCCTCGGCCTCGGTCGGCGCGTCGAAGACCACCAGGCTGGCCGGCCCGCCCTCGCGCAGCCCGTAGCCCTCCAGCCCGAGCGCCCGGGCGGCGTTGACCGTGATCATGTCGAAGAGTCGGGCCGGGTCCTCGGCCCCGGAGAGGTGGCCGTGGTGGGCGAGGACGAAGGCCGCCTGGAGAGGGTCGCCACAGCCGAACGGGTACCAGGGGTCCATGACCGAGTCGTGCCCGATGCAGACGTTGACGCCGGCCGACATCAGCTCGCGGACCCGGGTGTGACCGCGGCGCACCGGATAGGCGTCGAACCGGCCCTGGAGGACGGCGTTGTCGAGGGGATTGGTGACCACGTGCATCCCGGCCCGGGCCAGGTTCCGGATCAGGCGGTCGGCGTAGGCGTTGTTGTAGGAGTGCATGGCCGTGGTGTGGCTGGCCGTCACCCGGCCCGCCATTCCGAGCCGGATCGTCTCCGCCGCCATCACCTCGACGAAGCGAGAATGGTCGTCGTCGGTCTCGTCGCAGTGGATGTCCACGCGCAGCCCGTGCTCCACGGCCAGGGCGAAGGCGAACTCGACCGACCTCACCCCGAGCTCACGGGTGAGCTCGTAGTGGGGGATGCCCCCGACCACGTCCACGCCCAGCTCGACCGCCCGGCGCATCAGGTCCTGGCCTCCGTCGAAGGAGAAGATGCCCTGCTGCGGGAAGGCGACCAGCTGCAGCTCCATCCGGTCCCCGATCTCCTCGCGCAGCTCGATCAGGGCCCGCAGGGCCCGCAGCTCGGGATCGCACACGTCGACGTGGCTGCGCACGTGCTGCACGCCGTGGGCCAGCTGCCAGCGCAGCACCCGGCCCGCCCGTCGCTTGACGTCCTCCACCGTCAGCCCCTGCACCCGCTCGGACCAGATCGCGATCCCCTCGAAGAGCGAGCCGCTCCGGTTCGGCCGCGGGTCACCGACCGTCAGCGCCGCATCCAGGTGGACGTGGGGCTCGACCAGGGGCGGGGTGACCAGAGCCCCCTCCAGGTGGATCACCTGGCGCGCGTCCGGCTCCGGGGCCACCAGCCGGCCCTCGCGCACGCCGAGGTCGCACAGGTCCGAAGCGCGCGGCAGCCGGGCACCGGTCAGCAGCAGGTCCAGCACACGTGCACGGTAGCAGGTGGCGCCCGGACCTCGGAACGGGCCGTCTCCGACCGGCGGGTTGGGGGTACACTGCCGACGGGCTGGGGCGCCCGTCGTGGGGCCCGGCACGCGCACAGAGAGGAGGGCCCGATGGGTGTCGACGAGCCGCAGGCCGAGATGACCGGCGTGCCCGTCCGGGAGGGCGAGTACGGCGGCCGGGTGGTCGCCGTGGAGCCGGGCGGGGTGGAGTACATCCCCGACCGGGAGCGGCACGGGCGTCCCCTCGACCTGTTCTGGACCTGGGTCTCGCCCAACCTGGAGTTCGCCACCATCTACGTCGGGGTCCTGCCCGTGGCCTTCTTCGGCATGGGGTTCGCCGACGCCTGCGTGGCGCTGGTGGTGGGCACCGCCCTGGGATCACTCACCCACGCCGTGCTCTCCAGCTGGGGCCCGCGCTTCGGCGTTCCCCAGATGGTGCAGGCCCGGGCCGCCTTCGGCTATCGGGGCGTGATCCTTCCCGCCGGCCTCAACACCTTCACCGCCAACGTGGGCTGGTTCATCGTCAACAGCGTGAGCGGCGCCTTCGCCCTGGAAACGCTCTTCGGCCCGCTCCTGCACTGGTTCGCGCTGCCGTTCTGGCTCGCCTTCCTGGTCATCGTGCTGGCCCAGGTGCTGGTCGCCTTTTTGGGCCACAACCTGGTCCACGTCTTCGAGCGCTACGCCTTCCCCTACCTGGCGGTCGTGTTCCTGATCGCGATCGCGCTGGTCTTCGCCCACTCCCGGCCCGGCACCGGCATCGACGCCCGGGCCCAAGGCCCCATGGGTGAGAGCGGGGCCTTCCTGCTCACCTTCACCGCCGCCTTCGGCTACGCCGTGGGCTGGAACCCCTACGCCTCCGACTACACCCGCTACCTGCCCCGGAGCAGCAGCCGTCTCATGACCGGCCTCTGGGCGGGCCTGGGCGTGTTCCTCTCCTGCGTGCTGCTGGAGATCGCGGGCGCGGCCCTGGTCACCGTCCCCGGCACCCGGTGGGGACCGAACGACGTGCCCACCGCCCAGTTCATCCAGCCGCTGCCGCAATGGCTCGCCGCCCTGACCATGCTCGGCATCGCCCTGGGGGCGGTGGCCGCCAACGTGCTCAACATCTACAGCGGGGCCATGTCCTTCCTCACCCTCGGCATCCGGCTCACCCTGCGCCAGCGGCGCGCCATCGTGGCCCTGGCCACGGGCGCGGTCAGCTACGCGGTCGGGGTCGCGCTCCAGGCCCAGGTCGGGCCGGGCAGCAAGTACGAGAACTTCCTGCTCCTGATCAGCTACTGGATCGCCCCCTTCCTGGCCGTGGTCCTGACCGACGCCTGGCTGCGCCGGGGCGGCTTCGAGGAGCGGCTCTTCTACGACCCCCGACACCGGCGCTGGAAGGGGGTCGCGGCCATGCTCGCCGGCATCGTGGTCTCGTTCCCGTTCTGGAACAACCCGCTCTTCACCGGCCCGCTGCCCCGCGCCGTGCCCGCCCTGGGCGACGTGACCTTCATCGTCGGCTTCCTGGTCACGGCGATCGTCTACCTGGCGCTCAATCGCGACCTGCCCGGTTCCAGGGCCCGGGTCGAGGCCACGAGCTAGCCCGGCGTCCGGCCGCCGAGGCGGCGCTCCACGGCGTCGGCGACGACCCTGGCGAGGGCCAGGGACGAGGTCGCCGCCGGTGAGGGAGCGTTGCGCACGTGCATCACGCGGCCGCCGCCGTCGACCACGAAGTCGTCGAGCAGCGCCCCGGAGGGGTCGACGGCCTGCGCCCGGACCCCTGCCGGGCCGGGCACCATGTCCTCCAGCTCCACCTCGGGCAGATAACGCCGCACCGACCTCCAGAAGGCCCGCTTCGACCAGTCCCGCCACAGCTCGAGCAGCCCGGTCCGCCAGTAGCGGCGAGCCAGGCGCCGGAAGCCGGGCTCGCCCAGCGCATCCGCGAGGTCCCGGAGACGGAGGTCGCGGCGCCGGTAGCCCTCGCGGGCGAAGGCCAGGACCGCGTTCGGGCCCAGCCACACCTCGCCCGTGCCGATACGGCGGGTGGCGTGCACGCCGAGGAAGGGGAAGGCCGGATCCGGCACCGGATAGATCAGGTTGCGACAGAGGTGGCGGGCGTCCGGCCGGAGCTGCCAGTAGTCGCCGCGGAAGGGGATGATCCGCGGCTCGCGGGCTCCGCCCGAGAGCGCCGCCACCCGGTCGGCGTGGAGGCCGGCGCAGGTGACGACGCGCGCCGCCCGCAGCTCCCCGGCACCGGTCTCCAGCACCACGGCATCGCCGTCGTCGCGCAGACCGACCAGCTCCCGGCCGGTGTGGATCTCGCCTCCCGCCTCCCGCACGTCGAGCGCGTAGTGACGGGCGACCTCGGAGAAGTCGACGATGCCCGTCGCCGGCGACCAGATGGCGCGCAGACCGGCGCAGTGGGGCTCGATCTCGCGCAGCCGCTCCGGGCCGATCAGCTCCAGGCCAGGAACCCCGTTGGCCAGCCCTCGCTCGTAGAGGGCCTGCAGGCGTCCCAGCTCGGCCTCCTCGGTGGCGACGATCACCTTGCCGCAGCGCTCGATCGGGATGCCGCGTTCCTGGCAGTAGGCGTAGAGCTCCCGCGCCCCGGCCACGCAGAGCCGGGCCTTGAGCGAACCGGGGGCGTAGTAGATACCCGAGTGCACCACCCCGCTGTTGTGGCCGGTCTGGTGTGCCCCGATGCGAGGCTCCTTGTCGATGACGGCCAGACGCTGGCCCGGACGTCGCCGCAGCAGCTCCCTGGCGGTGGCGAGGCCGACGATGCCGGCGCCGACCACGACCACGTCGTAGGTCACGCGAGCCCGGAACCTCGGCCCAGGGGCCGGCGCACCGGCGGGGCGGGAGGGACGATCACGCCTGAGGATGGTAGATCGACGTCTCCGGCGTCGTCAGCCGGCGGTCGCGATCCCCGCTCCCGGCGGGGCGGGCGGCCTGGTACGCTCGGTGCATCCTCAGACCAGGAGCGACAGCCGTGCAGTACTTCTTCGATGTGCGCGTCAACCACGAGAGCCTGTCGTTCGACGAGCTCTGGGAGATGTGGGAGAGAGAGGCCGAGGCCGCGCTCCCGGTCGTCAAGGCCGGGCGCCTGCAGGTCTGGAAGGTGAGCGGACAGCGCCGGGTGATCGGCGTCATCGAGGCCGACTCGCACGACGAGCTCGATCGCATCTTCATGGCCGGGCTGCCCATGGCCCACGTCCTGGAGTTCGTGGAGATCGTCCCGGTCCGGAGCTACGAGGCCTTCGCCGAGGACGTCAAGGCCCGCTGGAAGGGCGGCCAGGCCTAGCCCGCCGGTCCGGGAACCTCCGGCTCGAGCCGGCGGGCACGGCCGCCGGCCGGAACGGCCCACGTCATCGCACGATCCGGGTGCGTGATCCGGCCACCAGCCTCAGGAGCAGGACCAGGATCACCGCCCCGACGAAGGCGACGACGACGCTTCCGATCAACCCCACGCTGCCGTGCACGACGAAGCCGACCACGAACCCCCCGACCAGCGCCCCGATCAGTCCCAGCACCAGGTCTCCGAGGAGCCCGTAGCCCCTCCCCCTCACGACCAGGCCGGTCAGCCAGCCGGCGACCAGGCCGACCACGATCCAGGCGATGATGCCTCCCGGCTGCAGTTCCACTGGCCCTCCTCCGGCGGCGCCGCCGGCCTCCGCAGAACGGCACGGCTCGCCACCTCCACTCCGACTGCCGGACGGGGCGTCCCAGCCAAGGGGGCGCCCGCCATGCCCGTCGCCCGGCCGTGCGGCCGAAGCGACGCCCCCCGGACAGGGGACCCGCTCCGAGTCCCCTGCCCCGTCACGGGGGGTAGTGATCCGGATGTCCTGGTGCGTGCCATGCATCGGTGGGGGTGATCCAGCCAACCGATCCCGGGGCCGGGTCGTGCGCGCCCCGGCGGTGATCGATCGGCGGCGTCCGGCCCGGTCAACGCGGTCCCCGGCTCCCGGTCCTCGACCGCTTCTTTCCGCATCGTGCGAATCGTGCCCTCCAGCCGACATCCGTGATGGGCACCATTGATACGCCCAGCCGGCGCAAAAACGCAGCAACATTCGTTCGCGTCGCGTTTGCGCTCCGGCGCGTCCGCCGTCCCGCCCCACCCGCCGCCATCGACACATAATGGCCTGGGTGATGGGCATCGAGCCGGCGCGTCGGCCCCGCGCCCTGATCGTCGAGGCCGACTCCGACTACCGCTCGGTGATCGCGCACACCGCCGAGCTGGCGGGGTGCGAGCCCCTGGCGCGGCCCGATCTCGCCACGGCCCTGACCGAGGCCGACGAGCAGGGATGCGATGTGGTCATCCTCGGCGTCGATCCCACCGATCGGCCCTCACCCACCACCCTCGCCCAGCTCCGAGACGCGATGCAGGCGCCGGTGATCCTGCTCGACGAGTCGTACGAGGAGGCCCGGGCCAGCTTCGAAGCCGGCGTGGACCAGATCCTCCCCAAGCCCTTCGTCCCCGGAGCGCTGGTGGGGGCGATCAGGTCGGAGCTGCGTACCGCCAACCCGGCCTCCGTCTTCAGCCTGGCCCGGCGGATCGAGCTCGAGGGTGTGACCTTCGACGCGGTGCGCCGGCGCATCATCGTCGGGGAGCGCAGCGTGGCCCTGACCCGCCGGGAGTGGGAACTGCTGACCTTCCTGCTCAGCCGGGCCAACCAGTACACACGGGCCGAAGACCTGGTCGCTGGAGCCTGGGGCGACGACGTGTCGGTGGAGCAGCTGCGGAGCTATATCACCCGGCTGCGCCGCAAGTTCAAGGCGCTGGCCCCTCCCTTCTGCCTCCTGTCGCAGCCGGGGTTCGGCTACTGCCTCTCGCTCGAAGGGCTGACGGCCTGAGCCGCGGCCCCGGCCCTGGGCCGGGCGGTCCTCGCCTCGGCTGCGGCCCGAGTCGGCACCGCCGGGGCGTCGGACGGCCCGGGGCTGGAATTTCGTAGGCTGGGAGAAAACCGGGCCATCCTCGCGGTCCGGAACGGCATGGCCAGGGACGATGGCGGCCGGCCCACCACCGGGGTCGAGCCGGAGGAGGTCACGCGATGGCCGGGACGGCAGCTGACTACCTCTGCGAACGTCTCCTCGAATGGGGTGTCCGCAGCGTCTACGGATACCCCGGGGACGGGATCAACGGCATCCTGGGAGCGCTCCGCCGCCACCAGGACCGGCTCCGCTTCATCCAGGTCCGGCACGAGGAGATGGCCGCCTTCATGGCCTGCGGCCACGCCAAGTGGACGGGCGAGGTGGGCATCTGCATGGCCACCTCGGGGCCGGGGGCGATCCACCTCCTGAACGGCCTCTACGACGCCCGGCTCGATCATCAGCCGGTGGTGGCGATCGTGGGCCAGGCCCCGGTCTCGGCGCTGGGCGGCGACACCCAGCAGGAGGTCGACCTGCTCGGCCTCTACAAGGACGTGGCCTCGGCCTACGTGCAACAGGCCAGCGACCCCTCTGCCATCCGGCATTGCCTCGACCGGGCGTTGCGCATCGCCGACGCCGAACGCACCGTGACCTGCGTGATCGTGCCCACCGACGTCCAGGAGATGGAGGCGGTGACCGAGCAGCCGCCCGGGCTCAAGGCCATCCACACCGGAATCGGGTACGCGCGCCCGCGGCTGGTGCCCGACCGGCGAGACCTGGAGCGGGCGGCGGCCGTGCTCAACGCCGGCAGCCGGGTGGCGATGCTGGTCGGCGCCGGCGCCCTGGACGCGACCGACGAGGTGCTCGCGGTCGCCGACCGGCTCGGGGCCGGCATCGCCAAGGCGCTGCTGGGCAAGGCGGCGGTGCCCGACGACGTCCCCTTCTGCACCGGGGCGATCGGGCTCCTGGGCACCCGGCCCAGCTGGAACCTGATGCAACGGGCGGACACGCTGCTGATGGTCGGCAGCTCCTTTCCTTACAGCAACTTCCTGCCTCCGACCGGCCAGGTACGCGGCGTGCAGATCGACCGAGCGCCCAGGATGCTGAGCCTGCGCTACCCGATGGAGGTCAACCTGGTCGGAGACAGCAAGGCGACGCTGGCGGAGTTGCTGCCCCTCCTCCAGCGCAAGCAGGATCGGGGCTTCCAGGAGGAGCTGATCCGGGAGGTCGAGGTCTGGTGGCGGTTGATGGAGGAACGGGGCCGGCCCGAGGAGCGCGACGACCGTCTCCGTCCCCAGGGCCTCTTCGCCGCCATCTCGCGACACCTGCCCGAGGGGGCGATCCTGAGCAGTGACTCCGGCTCTGCCGCCAACTGGTTCGCGCGCCACGTGCGCATCCGAAAGGGGATGAAGGCGTCGCTCTCCGGCAACCTGGCCACGATGGGGCCAGGGGTGCCGTACGCCATCGCGGCCAAGTTCGCCTACCCGGAGCGGGTGGCGGTGGCCATGGTCGGCGACGGAGCCATGCAGATGGGGAGCATGACCGAGCTGCTCACCGCCGCCAAGTACTACCGCACCTGGCAGGATCCCCGCCTGGTGGTCCTGGTGCTCAACAACCAGGACCTGAACCAGGTGACCTGGGAACAGCGGGTGATGGCCGGCGACCCCAGGTTCGAGGCCTCCCAGGAGATCCCCTACGTCGACTACGCCCGGTACGCGGACCTGATCGGGTTGGCGGGGATCAAGGTCACCCGGGCCTCCGAGGTCGAGCCGGCGGTGGAGACCGCGTTCGCCGCCGACCGACCGGCGGTCATCGATGCCGCGACCGACCCCGAGGAGCCACCGCTGCCTCCCCACATCACCTTCCAGGAGGCGGTTCGGTACGGCAGGTCGATCCTCCGAGCCCCCAGGGCAGGTCTTCCCGGCGCCGTCGAGGCGCTGCGGGAGAAGGTCGAAGAGCTCAGGCCGGGACGCTGAGATGGGATCGTCGCGGCGACGCCGAACGCCCCGGCCGGTCCGGCGGACCGAGCATCTCATCGACCGCATCACCCGCAACGTCGAACGGGGACGCTTCGAGTGCGCCCTCTCGGCCCTGACCGCCGCGGCCGCGCTGGTCACCAGCGCCGAGATCTACCTGGAGCACTACCGGGCGAGCTTCGGACACAAGATGATGTGGAGCCCGGTGGTGGTGACGCCGCCGGTCGTGGTGGCCGGCATCGCCGGCTACTTCGACCGGCACTGGGCCAAGCGCTGGCTGCCGCTCGCCAGCCTGGTCTACACGCTCAACGGCCTGGCCGGCGAGTACTACCATGCACGCGGGGTGGCCCGCCGGCCCGGGGGCTGGAGGCTGGCCTCCTACAACGTGCCCATGGGGCCTCCCCTGATGGCGCCGGGGCTGATGACCCTGGTGGGCGGGATGGGGCTGCTCGCGGCCATCCTGCGCCGGGAGCGCTGAGCCGTGCCCGACTTCGCCTCCGCCCGCCACCTCCCCAACCTGCGGGAGGGAAAGGAGCCTCCCGACAAGCGCTGGTTGCCGCGGCAGCGGCGGGGGATCACGCCCCAGATGGTGGGCCGCTACCCCGACTACGACGTGCTCGAGCAGATCGACGCCTGGGACCCGGCCACCCGCAGGGTGATCGAGGAGCGGATGCGGGCCGGCGGACGGCGTCTCACCTTCTTCACCACGGCCGAGGAGCGTACCCTGCGCGCCTTCTGCGATGTCGCCGTGGCCCAGGACGAGGAGCCGCGGGTACCGGTCGCCGAGCTCGTCGACGAGAAACTGGCCGCGGGCCGCCTGGACGGCTACCAGTACGCCGGCATGCCCGACGACCGGGACACCTGGCGCCTGGTGTTGCGGGGCCTGGACGAGGCCGCCGGGGAGCGTTTCGGCGCCGCCTCCTTCGCCGACCTGGGCCTTACCGAGCAGGAGGCGATCGTGGTCGAGCTCTCCCGCGGCAACCTGACCGGAGGGACCTGGCAAACCCTGGACGCGGGCCGCGCCTGGTCGGTCTGCATGCGGATGATCCTCAGCGCCTTCTACAGTCACCCCTGGGCCTGGAACGAGATCGGCTTCGGAGGCCCCGCCTACCCGAGGGGATTCATGCGGATGGGACCGGTCGGCACCCTCGAGCCCTACGAGCGCGCCGGGGCCACCCACGAAGACCCGGCGCGGATGGCGCCGCGGCTCGAGCCATGAGGCCGACCTTCCTCAAGGGCGCGATCGGGCCCCGGGCGAACGACTCCCGCTTCCTCCTCGACGTCCACCACCGCCAGCTCCCGGGCGAGGCGACCATGCGCCGTTACCGCGACGACGAGGAGGTCGACCTGGCCGTGGTGGGCGCCGGAGCCGGTGGCTCGGTACTGGCCCAGCGGCTGGCGCGTCGGGGCTGGCGCATCGTCGTCCTGGAAGCCGGCCCCTTCTGGCACCCGGACGAGGACTGGGTGAGCGACGAGGCGGGCTCCCACCGCCTGTACTGGACCCAGAAGCGGATCATCGGCGGCGCCGACCCCATCGAGATGGGGAAGAACAACTCCGGTCGCGGCGTGGGCGGCTCCATGATCCACTACGCCGGCTACTGCCCGCGCTTCCACCCCTCCGACTTCGAGACCTTCACCAGGGACGGGGTGGGGGCCGACTGGCCGATCTCCTACGGGGAGCTGGAGCCGCACTACCGGGAGCTGGAACGGGAGTTGCCGGTGGCGGGACAGGACTGGCCCTGGGACCGGCCCCACCGCTACCCCTTCTCGCCCCATCCCATCAGCGGCGGCGCCCAGCTGATCTGGAAGGGAGCCCGGGCCCTCGACATCGAGTTCCGGGTCGGACCGGTCGGGATCGTCAACGGCACCTTCGGCAATCGGCCCCACTGCATCTACCGTGGCTACTGCCTCCAGGGCTGCAAGGTCAACGCCAAGGCCAGCCCCTTCGTCACCCACCTGCCGGACGCGCTGGCCCACGGGGTCGAGGTGCGGGCCGGATGCATGGCCACCCGGGTCGAGGTCGACGCCTCCGGCCGGCGCGCCACCGGGATCACCTACGTGGAGGAGGCGACCGGACGCGAGCGCTTCCAGCGAGCGCGGGTGGTGGCCATCGCCGGCTACTCGATCGAGACCCCGCGCCTGCTCCTCAACTCCACCGGCGGCCGGCACCCCCACGGTCTGGGCAACGGCGAGGACCAGGTCGGGCGCTACGTGATGGTGCAGGGGGCCGACCAGACCGCGGGCCGCTTCCCCACCGAGGTGCGCATGTACAAGGCCCCGCCGCCCGAGATCTCCTCCGAGCAGTTCTACGAGACCGATCCCGGGCGGGGGTTCGCCCGCGGCTTCTCGATCCAGACCGTCTCCCCCCTCCCCATCGGCTGGGCGGAGCACGTGCTCGCCGACGGGCACTGGGGCCGGGCCCTGCGCGAGTACATGCGGGACTACAACCACTGGTTCGCGATCGGGGTTCTCTGCGAGCTGCTGCCCCAGGCCGACAACCGGGTGACGCTGGCCGAGGAGCGGGATCGGTACGGCATGCCCATCGCCCGTTTCGACCACTCCCGCTGCGACAACGACCGGCACAACATGGCCTACGCCAGGGGGGTGATCACCGACCTGCTCCGGGCGGCGGGGGCGCAGGACGTGCTCAGCATCACCCGCTACGCCCACCTGATCGGGGGCTGCCGCATGGGCACCAGCCCGGCGGAGAGCGTGGTCGACCGCCACCAGCGGGTCTGGGGGATGATGAACCTCTACCTCGCCGACGGCAGCGTGTGCCCAACCCAGGGCAGCGCCAACCCTGCCCTCACCATCATGGCCCTCAGCTCGCGCCTGGCCCGGCACCTGGCGAGGAACCCGGCATGACCGATCTGGATGGCTCACCACCGCTCCCGGCCATCGAACGAGGGCACGAGGGACACGGGACCCGGCACCCCGACGCCAATGCGTCCGGCATCTGACCGCGGCGGCGCCGGTCGGGAGACACCGCCCCGGCCCCCCCGCCGGGCCGGTCCGGGAAGGGGCCGGGGGTCGGCGGGAGGCGAGGACACGGTCAGGGACCTCGAGGTGGCCGCCTTCACCATCCCCACCGATCGTCCCGAGGCGGACGGCACCCTGCGCTGGGACTCGACCACCATGGTCCTGGTCGAGGTGGAGTCGGGCGCGGGGGTGCGCGGCCTCGGCTTCACCTACTGCACCGCCGCCGCCGCGGGCGTGGTCCGGGACACGTTGCGGGCGGTGGTGGTGGGTCGCCCCCTCGACGACCACGCCCGCAGCTGGACTTCGATGCTGGCCGCGGTGCGCAACATGGGGAGGCCCGGGATCGCCGCCTGCGCCATCTCGGCGGTGGACATCGCGCTCTGGGACCTGAGGGCTCGGAGCCAGGGCCGTCCCCTCTACGAGCTGCTCGGCCCGGTGCGGCGGGCGGTTCCCATCTACGGCAGCGGCGGCTTCACCAGCTACGACGAGGGCGAGCTGGCCAGGCAGCTCGCCGGCTGGGTGGAGGCCGGCATCCACCGGGTCAAGATGAAGATCGGCACCGACTGGGGGACCAGGCCGGACCTGGACCTGAGGCGTGCCCTGGTCGCCCGCCGGGCCATCGGCCCCGAGGCCCAGCTCTTCGTCGACGCCAACGGGGCCTACACGGCCACCCGTGCGGTGGCGCTGGCTCAGCGGCTGCAGGACGAAGCGGGGGTGGTGTACTTCGAGGAGCCGGTCTCCTCGGACCACCGGGAGCAGCTGGCCTTCGTTCGCGACCACACCATGGTGGACGTGGCCGCCGGCGAGTACGGATACGACCCCTGGTACTTCCGCGACCTGCTGCGGGCGGGGGCGGTCGACGTCCTGCAGGCCGACGCCAGCCGTTGCCTCGGGATCACCGGCTGGCTGCAGGCCGCCGACCTGGCCCATGCCTTCGGGGTACCGTTCTCGGCCCACACGGTGCCCTCGGTGCACGTCCACGCCGCCTGCGCCGCCAGGCAGATCTCCCACATCGAGTACTTCCACACCCACGTTCGTATCGAGCGCCTGGTCTTCGAGGGCACGATCGAGCCCCGGGACGGCGAGCTGGCGCCCGACCCGGGGCGTCCGGGCCTGGGCCTGGAGCCGAGACGGGCGGACCTGGAGGCCTACCGTGTGGCTTGAGCCTCCGGGCCCCGGCCGATCGATCGGCGGTCGAAGTCAGCGGCAAGGAGGTGAGCAACGATGCTGACACGGCGTGGCCACGCGTCCCGCGACGAGGTGGTGGTGGTGACCGGCTCCTCCGGCGGCGTGGGCAGGGCGGTGGCCCACGCCTTCGCCCGGCGCGGGGCTCGCGTCGGCCTGGTGGCGCGGGGCAGGAAGGGCCTCGAGGACGCCCGCGAGGAGGTGGAGGCGCTGGGCGGCCGGGCGCTGGTCGTGCCCACCGACGTCGCCGACCCGGACCAGGTGGAGGCCGCGGCGGCGGCGGTCGAGACCGAGCTCGGCCCCATCGACGTGTGGGTGAACGACGCCATGTCGACCATCTTCGCGCCCTTCGTCGAGATCCGGCCCGAGGAGTTCCGGCGGGCCACCGAGGTGACCTACCTGGGGACGGTCTACGGGACCATGGCGGCGCTGAAGCGCATGGTCCCCCGGGACCGGGGCACGGTGGTCCAGGTCGGCTCCGCGCTCGCCTATCGGGCCATCCCCCTGCAGTCGGCCTACTGCGGCGCCAAGTTCGGCATCCGGGGCTTCACCGGCTCGGTGCGGACCGAACTCATGCACCGGAAGAGCCGGGTCTGGATCACCATGGTGCAGTTGCCCGCGGTCAACACCCCGCAGTTCAACTGGTGCCTGAGCAGGCTGCCCCGGCACCCCCAGCCCGTCCCCCCCATCTACCAGCCGGAGGTGCCGGCCGAGGCCGTCTACTACGCCGCCCACCACCGCCGCCGGGAGGTGATCTGCGGGGGCATGGCGCTGGCGGTGGTCCTGGGCAGCACGTTCTTCCCGGGCCTCGCCGACCGCTACATGGCGAGGACCGGCGTCCGATCGCAGCAGGTGGAGGACATGCCCTCCCCGCCCGACCGTCCCTCCAACCTGTTCCAGCCGGTGGAGGAGCTGGCCGCCACCCACGGCATCTTCGACCGTCGCTCACACGAGCGCAGCTATCAGACCTGGGCGACGACCCACCGGCCGGCCGTGGCCGTCGCCGGGGTCCTCGCCGGTCTCGGGCTGGGGCTCGTCCAGCTCGCCCGACGTCCCCGCCGGCGGGCCGCACCGTGGGAGATGTGGCGACCATGAACGGCGACGACCTGGACGTGATCCGGCCCGCCCTCCACGTGCTGCGCGAGTACGCCCTGCTCGCCGACGGCGAACGGGGGATCCTGATCGGACCCCGGGGTGACCTGGCCTGGATGTGCTTTCCCCGCTGGGACAGCCCGGCCGTCTTCGCCTCCCTCATCGGCGGACGCGGAATGTACGTCGTCACCCCCACCGACCGGCACGTCTGGGGCGGCTCCTACGAGCCCGGCAGCCTCATCTGGCATAGCCGCTGGGTCACCGGGACGGGCGTCGTCGAGTGCCGGGAGGCGCTGGCCCTGCCCGCCGGCCCGGAGCGAGCGGTGGTTCTGCGCCGGATCGAAGCCCGCCAAGGGCCGGCCCGGGTGCGGGTGCTCCTGGACCTCCACAGCGACTTCGGCCGTCGGCCCCCGCGGGAGGTGCGGCGAGACGACGGCGGCCGCTGGCGGTTCGAACTCGACGGCGGCCTGCGCGCCCTCTGGACGGGGGCCGCAGCGGCGGTCCCGGAGGGAGGCGACGGGGACGCCCGTCCCCTGGGCCTGACCCTGGAGCTGGAGCAGGGATGCCACCACGACCTGGTCCTGGTGCTCGCGACCGCGCGGGCCGAGGCCGAGCCGCTCGACCCCGAGTGGGCCTGGCTCGGGACCGAGGCCGGCTGGCGGGAACGGGTGCCCGAGCTGCGGAGCGTCGTCGCCGTCCGCGACGCCCGCCACGCCTATGTCGTGCTCTCGGGGCTGACCAGCGGCGGGGGCGGGATGGTGGCGGCGGCGACCACCTCGCTCCCCGAGCGGGCACGGCAGGGGCGCAGCTACGACTACCGGTACGTCTGGATCCGGGACCAGTGCTACGCCGGACAGGCGGTGGCCAGCGTCGGCCCTCACCCGCTCATGGACGACGCCGTCGGTTTCGTGCGGGACCGGCTGCTCGCGGACGGTCCCGAGATGAAGCCCGTCTACACCGTGACCGGAGCCGACGTCCCCGACCAGGAACGGCTGGACCTCCCCGGCTACCCCGGCGGGACCGACATCGTCGGCAACCGGGCCAACCGCCAGTTCCAGCTCGACGCCTTCGGCGAGAGCCTGCTCCTCTTCGCCGCCGCCGCCGGGCACGACCACCTGGACGCCGACGGCTGGCGGGCGGTCGAGGTGGCCGCCGAGGCGATCGCGCGTCGCTGGCGGGAGCCCGACGCCGGGGTCTGGGAGCTCGGTCCCCGGCTCTGGACGCACAGCCGCCTCATCTGCGCGGCGGGATTGCGCGCCGTGGGCCGGCACACGGTCAGCCCCGGCCTCGCCGCGGGCTGGTGCACGCTGGCCGACGCCATCGTCGCCGACACCGCGGCCCGCTGCCTGCACCCGAGCGGGCGCTGGCAACGGGCGCCCGACGACCCGCGCGTCGACGCCTCCCTCCTGCTCGCCCCCGTCCGCGGCGCCCTCCCCGCCGACGACCCCCGGAGCACAGCCACCCTGCGGGCGGTGAACGAGGAGCTGACCGAGGACGGCTTCTGCTACCGCTACCGCCCCGACGAACGCCCGCTGGGGCGCTCCGAAGGCGCCTTCCTCCTCTGTGGCTTCCTGATGGTCCTGGCCCTGGGGCAGCGGGGCGAGCAGGTCGCCGCCGCGCGCTGGTTCGAGCGCAACCGGGCCGCCTGCGGGCCGCCCGGCCTCTACTCGGAGGAGTTCGACGTCCAGCAGCGTCAGTTGCGCGGCAATCTCCCTCAGGCCTTCGTCCACGCCCTGCTCCTCGAGTGCGCGGCCCGGCCCTGGTGGGCGAAGCTCGGCCCCGGGGGGCGGTGATGGGCGCGGCCACGAACCGGCGCTGGGAACGACTGGTGTGCGGCGTCGCCGCCGGCCTGGCGGGGACCGCCGTTCTCGCCATGGCCGACCGGATCGAGGAACGGGCCCGGGGCCGTCCCGCCGTCTATGCCCCCTCCCGCATCGCGGCCGGGCTCGCCGACCGTTTCGGACGGCGGCTTCCGGCCGGAGGCGCCCGGATCGCCGGCCAGCTGATGCGCTGGCCCTACGGCGGCGCCTGGGGCGCGCTGCTGGCCGGGCTGGCCCCGCCCCTGCCCTGGCCCCTGAACGGCCTCCTCCTGGGCACGGCCCTGGCCGGTTTCGAGCTGGGCGCGCTCCCCCTCAGCGGCCTCACCCCGCGGCTCACGCGCTGGAACGGGGAAGAGCTGATCACGAACGTCGCCAATTGCTGGCTCTACGGCCTGGCCACGACGGCGGTCCACCGGCGGTTGCGAGCCGGGGACGGGTCTCGGGCCGACCCTCTTCCTCCTCCTCGCCCCGCCGCCGGGACCGGGACCGCTCCCGGCCGATCCAACGCGGCCGGGTGAGGCGGCCGAAGGCCGGCGCCCGCGCCCTCGACCGCCGGGCACCTCCGGCCCGGATCGGCCCGCGTCAGCTCCGGTCGCCGGCCACCATCGTGCGCAGGGCTCGGCGGTCGACCCTGCCGACCGGGGTCAGGGGGAGGCTCTGGAGCACGTGGACCTCACGCGGGCAACGGTAACCGCCGATCCGGGAGCGCGCGAACTCGACGAGCTCGGCGGGTGCCACCGTCCGGCCCGGGTGCGGGGCGACGAAGGCCACGATCTCCTCCCCGAGCGCCGGGTCGGGCCGGCCCACGACCCCGGCCGCGGCCACGGCCGGATGCTCGAGCAGGGCCCCCTCCACGTCCCCGGGGACGACCTGGACCCCGCCCCTGACGATGAGATCCTCCTTGCGCTCGACGATCCACAGGTATCCGTCCTCGTCCAGCCGGCCGATATCCCCGGTGTGCAGCCAGCCGTCGCGCAGGACCCGGGCGGTGAGCTCCGGCGCCCGCCAGTATCCCAGCATCACCCCCCGTGACCGGCAACAGATCTCACCCGTCTCCCCCGCCGGCACCTCCCGCCCCTGCTCGTCCAGGATCCGCACCCGGTAACCGGGCAGGGGCTTGCCGACCGAGCCCAGCCGGCGCCGTCCGGGTGGGGTGGCGCTGATCACGCCTCCCGCCTCGATGCAACCGTAGCCCTCGCGCACCTCGACTCCCGGGAGGCGGCGCTCCAGCTCCTGGACGGCCCGGAGCGGCAGCGGCGCCGCCCCGGTGATCAGCACTCGAAGCGAGGACAGGTCGTAGCGCTCCAGGGGCTGGCCGCACAACGCCTGCAGCATCGAGGGGAGCACCGTGCCCACCTGGAGGCGGTGCTCCTGGACCAGCTCGAGGAAGGTCACCGGCTCGAACCAGCGCTGGAGGACGACCGCCCACGGTTCCGTCGCGTGCATGGCGGCCACGGTGACCACCAGCCCGTAGGCGTGGGAGAGCGACAGGGGCACGATCAGGCGATCGAGCCCGGACTGACGGGTCGCTTCGTAGGCGCTCCGGGCGCAAACCCAGAGGTTCTGGTGCGAGAGCATGACCCCCTTGGGCCGCCCGGTCGTACCGGCGGTGAAGAGGAGGACGGCGAGGTCGTCGCCGGCCCTGGACACGATCGGCACCGGACGGGCCGCCTCCAGGTCGGCGAGCGGAACCACACCCGGCCCGGTGCCCGAGGAGCCGCACACCACCCAGCGCAGGCTGGTCACGCCCTCGGCCGCCGCCCGTACCCGTCGCAGCAGCTCGGGCGAGGTGACGACGGCACGAGCCCCGACGGTCTCGAGCTGAGCGTGCAGGTCCACCTCGGAGAGAAGGAAGCTCACCGGTGTGACCACCGCGCCGGCACGCCACAGGGCGAGGTGACACACGCGGACGTCGGGACCGTTGGACATGATGACCGCCACCCGGTCACCGGGGCGGACACCCAGCTCGACCAGCCCGCCGGCCAGCCGGCGGCTGCGCTCGTGGAGCTCCAGGTACGTGTACCAGCGCCCCTCGAAGAGCAGCGACTCACGGTCGCCGAACCGTGCCTGTGCGCGCTCGGCGAGCCGGGCAAGGTTGTAGTCCTCGATGTCCACGTCCCTTCGTCTCCTTCGTGTCCTGTCGGTGGGGTCGGGCACGGCAATGTCGCTCACTTTCCTGTCAACGACACCGACCGTGCAACTGGAAGCGATACTCGCCGCCGGAGCCGTGGCCGCAACCTCCCTCGTCGGCCGACCACACCTGCCCCGGTGGGTGTGCACACCGATCGGGCGCCGTGCCCAGCCATTCGTCTAGGGCTCCGGCGCTCGCGACCCCACCCCCGGCCAGGTGGGCATATGGTCCGGATGTGCAGGGCATCACCGTCCGGGTCCCATCCCCCGCCGCCACGGCGCCGGACCGGGGAAGGCCACGGCGCGGTCCCGGCGCCCCGGACATCTCGGGAGCCACCGCCGGGTGCGGTGACACCCGGGCCGTTCCTCCTCGGGACGGGGCCGGGGATTGATGCCGGTCCGGACTACGCCTTCGCTGCGCGGGGTCGCGGCCGTGGTGCGCATGGCCTTTGCCGCCCTGCGCCTCGGCGGATCGACTCGCGCCGTCGGACCGCCCTCCTCTCCCCCGGCCGCCGGCGACGCCGCCGGTCAGGGCACACCGGAGCCGCCGGTCTGGCGGTCGGCGGCCGACCTGGTCCCCTCTGCGGTGCTGATCCTGGACGAGGAGGGCCACGTGCTCGACGCCAACCTGGCGGCGGCCGAGCTCGCCGGGGCGGAGCGCTCGAGCCTCCGGCACCGGTCGCTCGTGGACCTGGTCGACCCCGCTGATCGCCACCGGGCGGCGACCGTGTGGCGGCGACCGTTCCGGCAACGTCGGGGATGGCGGTTGAACATCCGGACGGCCACGTCCCCCATCCCCGTCGCCTTCGACTGCTGGCCGGTGCGCATCGGCGACCAGGATCGCCTGGTCCTGATCGGGCGCGAGCCCCGAGACGACCCCGGCGGCACGCTCCCGTCTACGGCGCGCGTTGCAGGGCGGGCAGGACTCGGGGATGGAGAGCCCGCACCGACGTGACCCGGTCGAGGATCAGGATGCCGTCGAGGTGGTCGAGTTCGTGCTGGATCGCCCGCGCCTCGAATCCCGCTGCCCAGATCTCATGGCGGCCGCCGTCCAGGGAGTCGGTGGTGACCCAGATGCGGCGCGCCCGGCGCACGTCGGCGGTGACCGCCGGCAGGCTGAGGCATCCCTCCCGGCCGACCTCCCGCCCCACCGCCTCCTCCACGGTGGCGTTGACCAGGACGAGGAGGCCGTTGTGCGCCGTGGCCAGCGGGTGTCCGCTCACGTCGACCACCGCCACCCGGATCGCCTCGCCGATCTGAGGTGCCGCCAGCCCCACGCAACGGGGATGGGCTCGCATCGTGTCCACCAGGTCGACGGCCACGCGCCGGGCCTCGTCGCGCGTCGCCGGCCGGCAGGTGCTCTTGAGGATGGGGTCGGGGAAGCGCCGGATCGGACGGACCAAGACCCGACCTACAGGACCTCGGCCTCGATGGGCCCGAACGTGAGCTCCAGGCCCATGGACGCGATCGCCTCCCGCAGGCGGACCTCCAGCTCCTCCACGGACCGGTCGGGTGGCACCTCGACCTCGAGCGTGAGCGCGTAGAGCGCCCCGTTGCTCAGGCGACAGGTCATGTCGCAGATGTTCACGTCGGCCTCGGCCAGGACGCTCGCCACGCGGTGGACGATGCCCGGCTGGTCGGGACCGTAGACGGTGAGGACGTGAGTCGGTCGCGAGCGCTCCAGGCGCCGGTCGAGGTCCCAGACCGCCACCTGCAGATCGTCGGGCAGGGAGGCGAGCGCGGCCCGCACCTCGCCCGGGCCCACCGACTCCGGTGCCGAGCAGACCAGCATCAGCGCGAAGTGCCCGCTGAGCAGGCTGGTCATGGCGTCCTCGACGTTGCCGCCCAGCTGGAGCAGCGCGCCGGAGACGGCGGCCACGATCCCGGGACGGTCGCGTCCCATCACCGCCACCGCGAAGACACGCTTCACCGTGCCCACTCTGCCACAGGGAAACCGTCCCCTGCCCCTCCACGATCACGCCACCGTGCCCGGGCTGTTCGCCCGGCGCCGATGGGCCGTCCCCGGGCGTGCCGAGGGTCAGCCGAGCGGCGGGTGACCGGTCCCCGGGAGCTTCGCCCTGGGCGGGGTGGGGGGCGGGCCGAGCCGCGCGCCCCAGGTCGGGGCCGGATAGTCGGGCGTGGCCGGGGCCAGCTGGGACGGCCAGACGACCACGCGATGGCCCTCCTGGATCTGCTCCACCAGGACCGTGTTGCCCACGCTCTGGCCGTCGCGGCCGAAGCGGATGCGGCCGTAGAACGTGTTCACGTCCAGCGAGGCCAGCGCGTTTCGGACGCGCTCCGGGTCGAGACTGTCGGCCCGCTGGATGGCCAGGCCCAGGGCGAGGGCGGCGGCGGTCGCGTCCGCGGTCACGAAGCTGGGCTCCTGGTCGGTGTGATAGGTGCGGCGATAGGCGGCGATGTAGTCCGCCGTGGAGAGGTAGGTGTCAGCCCGATACCTGGCCGCCGGACTCCAGGGAACAGCGGTGGTGACGTAGTCCGCGGCCTGGCCCAGCGCCTCCACGAACTGCGGCTCGTCGGTCGCCTCGGCATAGGCGTAGAGCTTGGCGTCCAGACGCAGGTCCATGACCGCCTTCTGGCAGGCGACGGCCTCGAGGAGGTGGCCGGAGTCCATCAGGATGTCGGGATGGGCCGCCTTGGCCGCCGCCACCAGCGGGTAGAGGTTGGTTGACCCCGCTGGGTAGCGCTGCTCGTACACGACCCGGATGCCCCTGGCCTGCGCGGCCTGGATGTCCCCCTGCGTGACGTCGAGGGAGAAGGGGTCGTCGGCGGTCAGGACGGCGAGGGTGGTCGGCCGGGGCTGCATGGCCATGGCCATGTCGAAGATGGCCGCTGGGAAACGGTCGGCCGGGGCCACCACGCCGAAGGCGTACCGGTTGCCGTGCGCGAAGATGTCGGGCGCGGCCCCGTTCGAGATGACCACCGGCACCCGCCGCTGGTTGGCCACCTGGGCCACGGCGATGGAGTCGGGCGTGCCGAAGGGCCCGAGCAGGAACTCGGCTTTCTCCTGTGACAGCATCCGCTCCGCCACCTGGGCGGCGACCGCCGGCTGGCTCTGGTCGTCCTGGTACAAGAGGCGGACGTGGTGACGCACGTTCTGGATCACGATCCCGCCGTTCCGGTTCACCCACTGGGCCCACAGGTCGTATCCCTGGCGGGTCAGGTCCGCCTCCTGGGCGTACTGGCCACTGGCGGCCATCGGGACCCCGATCACGATGTCCTTGCCGGTGCGCACCGGCTGCAGGGGCCCGAGGGGATTGCACGCGATCACGAGCGAGAGCGCGGCCGCCGCAACCAGCAAGCGGGCAACGCATCTACCCCCCATAACCCCCCGATCCTACTCGTCCGGCGCGACCAGCACAAGGGAGGTCGGAAGCCGAGGCTCAGCCGGAGGGGCTCGGCGACAGCACCCGGGGGGCGAGCGAGGCGTGCACCACGAGTCGCTGAAGGTAGGTGGCCCGGCCGGCGTCCCAGGCCCCGGCGCAGGTGATCAGGGTGAGGGTGGGAGGGCCGACCTCGGTGAAGAGATCCTGCAGGGAGGCGTCGTAGGGGACGGTTCGGCTCGCGTCGACCACGAAGTCGACCTCGGTGCCGTCGGCGCGGACGACCGCGACGCGATCGCCGGCACGGAGCCGGTCCAGGCGCCAGAACACCGCCGGCCCGTTCCACCAGTCGAGATGGCCGTCGATGACCGCGTCGCCCGCGTCGCCGGGCGCAGCCCCCAGTCGGTACCAGCCCACGTCCGTGGTCCGGGCCGGAGCCGCCATCCTGCCCTGGGCGTCGAGCCCCACCGGCTCCACCGCGGCGTCGACGCCGATGGCGGGGATCACCAGGCGGCTGGGCGGTGCGGCCGGGCCCGCGATCGCGCGGGCCTGAGCGAGCAGGCCGTCCGGGGTCGGCGACGCCGGGGGCCGGAGGGCCTGCCCCCCGGCACTCGTCCGGGCCGGGCCGGCTCCGCAGGCCACGAGCACGGCCGCACACGCCACCACCAGCGCCCTGGCCGGGCGGAGACCGCCGGTGGCGCCGCCCGGAAGCGAGCCCCTCACGGTTGGGGAAGGCTAGCAAGGTCGTGAGGGGGCCGCCAACCCGCCCCCTGGGAATCAGATCCCGGGCCGACGGGTGGGGATGAGCCCGCGCGCCCGGGGCGGGAAAGAACGGGTCCTCGACCCAGGTGCCGTACCCAGGAGACCCGGCGTGGCCGGCGAGGGGACCGGCTGGACACCGCGGCCGACCCCGCCGCCACCTCCGCTCTCCGCCTGCAACCTGGACAGGTTCCTGAGCGGCCGCCCCGCCGGCCTCCATCGCCGCCCGGTGCGGAGGGGGGCGCCGCCTGCACCGCCGGAGGGCCAGATTCGTACCGCAACTGGTGAGTCGCCCGACGACGGCAACCCGGAGATCCACACCCGCTCCCGACCCTGGCGACCCTCCGTTCACCCCGGGCAGCGACGAGGACCGACGTCCGATCGCCGAACGGGGCGGAGCAGGCTGAGGCGTCGCCGTCATGGTCATGGATCCACCTCCGCGCAGGTCAGGCGACGGGCCCACGAGGGCCGGGACGGCCGCGGCGGGAACCGCCGTCCGCCCCGGCGGGCACGTCCGCGATCGGCCGGCGGCGGGCGGCCCCCGGGACGCCCGCGGAGCCTCCGGGATCGCCCGGCGACGGTGGAGGCCGGGGCCGGCCGGCCTCAGCCGCAGCGGTCTGGGCTGGGGCCAGGTGCGCCGATGGCCCGGCCGGTCGCTCGCCCTCTGGCTCTGCCTGACCACCACCTTCGTCCTGGGCGGAGCGCTACCGCTGGTCGCGACCTCGACCAGTCGGACGGCGCTGGCCGAGACCCTGGCCCGCAGCGCGGGCCTGACGGTCGAGCAGAAGGTGGCGGGACCCGACGCCTTCGGCGCCTTCCGGCGGGTCGTCGACGGCCAGGTGCGAGCGACGCTGGGCGATCGCCTGGCACCCGGGGCCGCCTACGGCCGTCTCGGGCCGTTGGAGCTGGCCACCGTGAACGGCCACCCGCGACCCGCGCGACCGGGGCGTCCCCGCCTGGAGGCGACGTCGTTCGCTCCGCCGTCGCCGGCGGACGGGGCGAGCGACGCCGCCGAGCAGGACGCGGCCGGCGGGGACGCCCGGATCGCCATGTCCGGAGCCGACGCCCGCCGCCTGGGCCTGCAGGTCGGGGACGACCTCTGCCTCGCGCCCGTCGCCGGCGGCGCCACCTGGTGCGCGCGACTGGGCGGCCTCCACGGCGGCCGGGGAGGCCCGGAGGGCCTGACCCAGCCGGCCCGGGGCACCGCCGGGCTGACGATGCCGCTGGCCGACCTCTTCCAGCTGGCCCGGCTGGCCCCGGGCGGCACCGTGGTGGCGGGACTCACCTACCGGCTCGATCCCGCCCACGCGGCGGAGCTTCCGCCGGGACGGCTGGCCGGGGAGATCGACCGGCTGGTGGCCGCGCTCGAGGCGGCCGGACGCCGGGTCCCATCGTCGCCGGCCGCCGCACTGGCGCGGTTCGAGGCCGAGCAGCGGGCGACGAGCGCCTGGCTGCGGACGCTGACCGCCCTGGTCGTGCTCGAGGGTCTCGTCGCCTCCCTGGGCGTGGCCAACCGTCTCCTCGACGGCTGGCGAGCGCAAGCGGCGGTGCTGCGCGCCCGGGGCTGGGGGTGGCGGCAGGTGTGGCAGGTTGAGCTCACCACCCTGGGCTGGATCTTCGCCGGAGCGGTGGCCGCCGCCCTCCCCCTGGACGGCGCCCTCTCCGGGGCGGCGGGGGCGATCCCCCGACCGCGCTCGGACGGATCGCCGGAGCTGGTCGGGGGGATCTCCGTGCCGCTGGTGGGCCTGGCCGTGACCCTGGTCACGGCATCGGCTCTGGGGGCGCTCAGCGCTCCCGCGCGTCCCCTCCGGCCGAGATCGAGACCGGCTCCCGGCGAGCGGGGCCGCCTCGCCAGCGCCGTGCTCGGCCTGCCCGGCATCGCCGTCCTGATCCCCTCCCTGCTCCGGGGCTCGGGGGCCGCCGCCGATCCCTGGGGATCGCTGGCCCCGGTGGCCGGCGCTCTGCTGGTCGGGATCGCGATGGCCTATCCGCCGGCACGGCTCCGGCACAGCGGGCACGACCCGGCCGCGGTCCTGGCCCGGGGCCAGGTTCGGAGCCGTCCCCTCCAGCACATGGGGGTGACGCTGGTGCTCATGCTGGCCACGGCCACGATCGTGCTCGCCGCTCCAGCCGCCGCGGCCGCGTCCATCGCCTCGAGCCGGGCGGCGCGCGCCATGGACGTCGAGGCGGCGGGCACCTGCCTGGGAGCCACCGTCATGGCCTGGACCGGGCTGGCCGTCCACGTTCGCCGGACCGGCGAGCGCCGCCGCCGCGAGTACGCGGGACTCGCCGGGCACGGCCTCGGCGAGGGCCAGGTCCGGCGAAGCCTGGCGCTGGAGCGGCGCTGGACCTGGTGGTGCGGTCTCGGCGGCGGCTCCCTCCTCGGCCTGGCGCTCGAGGCATCGCACCTTCCCGGGGCGGCCATGCCCCCGTGGTCGGCGGTGGGCTTCGCCGTGGCCGCTCTCTGCGTCCTGGCCGCTGGCGCAGCCGGCGGCGCCCGCCTGGCCGACCGGGAGCCGGCCCGGATCGATCCGCTCACCGCCGGCGCGATCAGCGATGAAGCCTGAACGCATCCCGCCGGCACCCCTGGTCAGGATCCGACGGCTGGCGCGCACCTACCCGGCCTCGAGCGGTCCGGTGGCGGCGCTCCGTGGCGTCGACCTGGACCTGGCCGAGGGAACGCGTCTTGCCGTCATGGGCCGCAGCGGGAGCGGGAAGAGCACGCTCCTCGACGTCCTCGCCGGGCTGGAGCCGCCGGACGGGGGGGAGGTGCACGTCGCCGGCCACGACCTGGGCCACCTGTCGCGCCGGGAGCGCGACCTCTACCGGCGCCGGGTGGTCGGCTACGTCTGGCAGCAGTTCGAGGTCGGGATCCTGCCCGGGCTGACCGTGTTCCAGAACGTGCTGGCGCCGCAGCTGGCCGGGGGGCGTAGCCGGGGCGACCGACGCCGGACGGCGACCGTCCTGCTCCAGGCCCTGCGCCTGGGTGGGCGGCTGGAGGCCAGGCCGAGCGAGCTGACCCCGATCGAGGCCCGCCGCCTGGCCGTGGCCGTGGCCCTCGCCAACGGGCCCCGGCTCCTGCTCCTGGACGAGATCACGGCCGGACTGGACCGGGTGGCGGCACGCGGGCTCCTCGACGATCTCGACGGGCTGGTGGGCCGGACCCGAACCGCGGTCGTGCTGGTCACCCACGACGCCCGGCTGTGCGACCACGTCGACCGCGTCCTGGTCCTGCGCGACGGCATGGTCCTGGCCGACGTCGCCTCCTCGGCGGCGATCCCGTGACCCCTCCCGACGTCCTGGTCGCCACCGCCCTGATCGGGCCGCCCGGGCCCTGGCCAACGCCTCGCCAGGTCGATCTCCGGGTGGCCGCGGGGGAGCTGGTGGCGGTGCTGGGGCGGTCCCGGTCGGGGAGGTCGGCGTTGCTCGGGCTCTGCGGCGGCCTGCGCCGGCCGGTCGGGGGGCGTGTGGTGGTGAGCGGGGTCGAGCTGGGCGCCCTGGACGAGCACGGCCGTCGGGGCTTCCTCCAGCGGACGGTGGGCTGGGTCTTCCAGCGTCCCCTGCTGGTGCCGGCCCTGACCGTGGAGGAGAACGTGGCCGTGGCGGCGATCATCACCGGCGAATCGGAGGCGGACGCCCGCCGGGCGGCCCGCCTGACGCTGGAGGCGGTGGGCCTGAGCGACCGGGCCGGCAGCCATCCCGGCCAGCTCTCGTGGGGCGAGCAGCAGCGCGTGGCCCTGGCCCGGGCTCTGGTCAAGGCCCCCGACCTCGTGATCGCCGACGACCCCACCGCGCAGCTCGACTCCTGGACGGCGGCGGACGTCCTCTCCCTCCTGCGCGACGCGGCCCGCAACGACATCGCCGTCCTCTTCACCACCCAGGAAGAGGAAGAGGCCGCCACCGCCGACCGCGTCTACGTGCTGGAAGACGAGGGTCTGAGGCTGGTCTGGGTCGCCGAAGCCGGTCGTCCCGGGCTCGAGCCGGGAGCCGGCTTCAGCCCACCAGCCTGATCACGGTGGCGCCGTCACCGCCCTCCTCCGGAGGGGCGGGTTGGCACGACTCGACCAGCGGGTGACGGGCCAGGTGTTCCCGCACCGCCGCCCGAAGGGCGCCGGTGCCCTTGCCGTGCACGATCCGGAGCCCCGGCATCCCGGTGAGGACCGCGTCGTTGAGCCGCGATTCCAGCTCGAGCAGCGCCTCCTCCACCCGCCGGCCGCGCACGTCGATCTGGTAGGGAACGGCCGGCCGCCCCTCCAGCCGCGGCCGGATCACGGCCGGCGCCGGCTCGGGCACGGGCCGAGCCGGCGCCCGCTCCAGATCCGCCACCTCCACCCGCAGCCGGAGAGCGCCCATCTGGACCTCGGCCCGGCCGTCCGGGGATAGGCTCAGCACCTCGCCCGTGTGTCCCAGGCTGCGCACCCTCACCGTGTCGCCCACGTCCGGAGGGCCGCCCAGAGCGGGCACGGTGGGACCGGATCGCCGGCGACGCCCGGCTGCCGGCGCCAGGCGGTCGGCCAGCCCGCGGGCTCGGCGGCGGAGGGCGTCCACTTCCTCCCCGGAGGGCAGGCTGCGGGCTCGGGCCTGAACTCGCGCCAGCTCGTCCAGTACCTCCTGGACCCGGGCCCGCGCCTGGGCGCGGGCCTCCTCGAGGATGGCCTCTCGCTCCGCCTCCAGGCGCCGGTATTCCTCCTCCAGCGCCACCCGTCGGCGCTCGACCTCGGCCACCTCCAGACTCAGGCGGCGGCGCTCCTCCTCCGCCGCCACGCGCTCGGCCTCCAGGCCCTCCAGCAGGCCCTCCATGCGCACCCCGGCGGTCCCCAGGTAGCGTCGGGCCCCGCGGAGGATGCGGGGATCGAGACCCAGTCGCTCGGCGATGGCGAGGGCGTTGCTGCGCCCCGGGAGCCCGATCTCCAACCGGTAGGTCGGCGAGAGGGTCTCGAGATCGAACGTCACCGAGGCGTTCACCGCCCCCTCCTGCTCGTGGGCGAAGGCCTTCAGCTCCGAATAGTGGGTGGTGGCCACGGTGGGCACCCGGCGGTCGAGCAGGTAGGTCAGAATCGACCGGGCCAGGGCCGAGCCCTCGTCGGGATCGGTGCCAGCGCCCAGCTCGTCGAGGAGGACCAGGGTCTGTCCTTTCCCGCGCCGGCGCACGACCTCGACCCCGCGCAGGATCTCGATGATGCGGGTCAGGTGCGACGAGAAGGTGCTCAGACTCTGCTCGATGCTCTGCTCGTCGCCGATGTCGGCGTAGACCTCCTCGAACACCGCCAGCTCCGAGCCGTCTCCCGCCGGGACGTACAGGCCCGACTGCGCCATCAGGGTCAGGAGCCCGACCGTCTTCAGCGCCACCGTCTTGCCGCCCGTGTTCGGCCCCGTGATCACGACCACGAACGCGTCCTGGTCCAGACGGAAGTCGATGGGCACCACATGGCCGCTCAGCAGGGGATGGCGAGCGCGATCCAGCACGATGCGCCCCCGGTCGTTCAGCGTTGGTTCGCGGCAACCGGCAAGCCGGGCGTACCTCGCCTTGGCCAGCTGCAGGTCGAGCTCGCCCAGCGCCTCGACCGCCCGGGCGATGGACTCCGCCGCCTGCCCGATCTCGCGCGAGACCTCGCCCAGGATGCGCTCCACCTCCTCGCGCTCCTGGGATTGCAGTTCGCGCAGCCGGTTGTTCAGCTCCACCACCTCGAGCGGCTCGACGTAGAGCGTGGCACCGCTGGCCGACTGGTCGTGGACGATCCCGCGCACCCGGCCCCGGAACTCCGCCCGGACCGGGAGGACGTACCGCTCGCCGCGCGTGGTCACGATCGGCTCCTGGAGGGCGGGACCCAGCTCGCCCGCCAGCGCGCGCACGCGCTCCACCAGGCGCTGGTGCGCGGCCCTGACCTCGCCCCGAAGCCGGCGCAGCCGCGGGCTGGCGGTGTCGAGGAGCTCACCTTCCTCGTTCACCGTCTGCTCGAGGCGACGCACCAGGTCGGGGTGGGTGGGCATCCCCGCCCCCAGCGCCCGGAGCCGCGGGAAGGCGTCCTCGTCCAGCTCCCCGAGCAGGCGGGCCACGGCCACGGCGGCGCGCAGCGTGGCCAGCACCGGCACCAGCTCGGCCGCGGCCAGGTCGCCCCCGCGCGCCGCCCGGTGGAGCTGGGGGCGGACGTCGTGCGCTCCGCCCACCCCGGCCCGGGGCTGGCGCTCCAGGAGCCGCACCGCCTCCCGGGTACAGGCGAGCCGCTCACGGGCCTCGCCGATGTCGGGGGTGGGCTCCAGCCCGAGCACGCGCTCGCGGCCCACGGAGAAGCCGGTCTCCCGGGCCACCTGCGCCAGCACCCGGGGTAGCTCCAGCACCTGGAGGCTCTTGTCGTGCATCGTGCCTCTCGACCTCGATATCGTGAACCCGCCTCCGGCCGGGCGACCTTCCCGCCGCTCGCGCCCCCGGTTACCGTCGGCGCTCCGGCACCCCGATGATCGCCGGGATCGCGGCCACCACCAGGAGGGCGAGCCCTGCGAAGGCCTCGCGCAACACCGCCACCGGCCGGCCCTGCTGCGCGATCAGGAGCGCGATCACCGAGATCGAGACGATACCTCCCACCTGCCGGAACATGCCCCGAAGGCCCGAGATGGCGGCCACCTGGTCGGGCAGCAGCTCGATGGCGGCGTTGTTCGAGGCCGGCCCCGCCAGCCCCACGCCCATGCCACAGGCCAGCGAGGCCACCGCCAACCAGGCGTAGGGTCCCAGCACCCGGTCGGGGATCGCCATGAGGACCAGCCCCCCCGCGATCAGGACGAACCCGCCGAAGATGGGAGGCCGGTACCCGGTCCGGCGGATGGCCAGCGACGCCACCAACGAGACCGCCATCATGCCGAAGGCGCGGACGGTCAGCAACGTGCCCGCCTGGAGGGCGCCGATGCGATAGGCGTCGAAGGCGTAGAGGGGCACCAGGGAGAAGACGCCGATGGCCGAGGCGCCGTAGAGGAGGTTCAGGCCGTTGACGATGCCGAAAGCGCGCCGCTTCAGCAACGCCGGAGCGATGATCGGGTAGGGGGTCCGGTCCTGCCGGACGAGGAAGGCGGCGCCGGCTCCCCCGCCCAGCGCCATCAGGCCCCAGGGCAGGGGCGAGCTCGGGCCGCGCTCCCCGAGCTGGTTCAGCCCCAGCATGACGCTCAGCAGCGTGAGGCTGAGGAGGAGGGAACCCGGGAAGTCCACCGCCGGCTCCCGGGGTCGCTCCGAGCGGCGGGGCAGCGCCCAGGCCAGGAGGACGAGCAGCACCGCGCCCACCGGGACGTTGACGAAGAAGATCCCCCGCCACGACCAGTAGCCGACGATGAAGCCGCCGAGCGCCGGGCCCAGCATCGCCCCCAGCGGGAAGACGCTGGAGAAGAGCCCGATCGCCCGATCCCGATCCCGGCCGAAGTTGTCGGACACCACGCCCATGGCCGAGGGCATGAAACCGCCCCCTCCCAGCGCCTGGATGAAGCGGAAGACGATCAGCACGTAGACGTTGAGCGCCAGCCCGCAGGCCAACGAGGCGAGGGTGAAGGTGGCGACGTAGGCCAGGAACATCCTCCGCCGCCCCAGGCTGTCGCTCAGCTTGCCCGCCAGGGGCATGGCGACGGTCTGGCCGAGCAGGTAGGCGGTCACCGCCCAACTGCTCCAGGTGATCGAGGTGGCGAGCTCTCGGGTCATGGTCGGGAGCGCCGTGGCCACGATGGTGGCGTCGATCGAACTCATGAGCAGCGCCACCGACGAGGCACCGAAGACCAGGTAGCGGGAGTGCCGGGTCCCGCCGGTCGTGCTCTCGCTGGCCATCGATCCCAAGCCTAGTGAGGCCGGTTCGGGCCGCGAGGACGCGCTCAGCCGCTCACCAGAACTGGCCGCCTCCGTTGACCACGATCATCTGGCCGGTCACGAAGTCGCTGTCGCGCGACAGGAGGTAGACCAGGGTTCCCTCCAGGTCCTCCGGGACCTCGTCCCGCGGCAGACAGCGGGCCTGCCGGCTGGCCGCGATCGAGGGCTCGGGCATCTGCGCCCGCACCCCCTCGGTGATGGTCAGCCCCGGCGCCAGGGTGTTGACCGTGATCCCGTCGCGCCCCAGTTCCCTGGCCAGGGCCCGGGTCAGGGCGAAGATCGCCCCCTTCGAGACCACGTAGTGAACCATGCCCGGCGAGGCCGACAGGACGATGCCCGACCCGATGTTGACGATCTTGCCCCGGCCGCGCCGGCGCATGTGCGGCACCACCGCCTGGCAGAGGAGGAAGGGTCCCCGCACGTTGACGGCCAGCAGGCGATCGACCTCCTCGGAAGGGATCTGCTCGAAGGGTCGCAGCCTCAGGCTGGAGAAGAGGGCGGCGTTGTTGACCAGGGCGTCCACCCCACCCAGCCGCTCCACCGTCGCCTCCACCGCCCGCCGCACGGCGGCGGGATCGGAGACGTCGGTTGCGACCTCGATCGCCTCCGCGCCGAGCGCCCGGCAGGCCTCGCCCACCGCCCGCAGACCGGCCGTGTCGACGTCGAGCAGCGAGAGGCGGGCCCCCTCGGCGGCGAGGCGGCGGGCGTAGACACGTCCGATCGCGCCCGCGGCACCGGTCAGGATCACGATCAGGCCCTCCAGGCGTCGACCCACGGCTGGACTGCGACTCTCCACCACGGCTGTCCTCCTCCTCCTGAGGCGACGGCAATCCGGTCGTCCCAAGCCAATGGTCGCACGGCGGCCCCCGCCCCTCGGCGCCGGTCGTCGCCGGTCCCGTCCGACCGGAGGGCTACGAGGCGCCGGACATCCGCATCCCCTCCTCGTCGAGGGTGCTGTCGCCGGAGCGATAGAGCCCGAAGGCCAGAGGCTCGCCCACCGCCCAGCGACCGCTCTGGAGGCGTTCGCCGGCCTCGCGCGAGCGCCGGACCAGCCCTCGACCCAGGGCCAGCTGACCCGGTTCCCAGGCCCGCAGCGCCTCCACGACATCTCCATCCGCCGCCTTCAGCGCCTCTCCCAGAGCCCAGGCGTTCTCGGCTGCCTTGGCGGTGCCGGCGGCGGCGTGGGGACGGGCGGTGAAGGCGGCGTCGCCGACCAAGCAGACCCGGCCGAACGCCATGCGCGGCACCTCGAGGTCGAACACGACCTGGATGAAGGGCCGATCGGTCGCCAGCAGCATCTCGGCGAAGGGCGGCGGCAGCGCCGCGGCCTGCTCGCGAAGGCGCCGCAGGTGGGTCTCCCGGACGAGACCGGGGGGGACGGAGCTGCCGAAGCGCTCGCCGGTGCGGGTGGTGAGCAGGTCCTCGAGCTCCTCACCGGCACCGACGTTGCGATACCACAACCAGTTGATCAGACGTCGGCCCGAGCCCGGCCCTCCCTCGGCGGCGGGAATGGGATAGGCGAGCGCGTGGCTGTCGGGCAGGATCGAGTAGGTGATGGCCCCATGGAGAACGGCGAAGCTGCCCGGGGAGAGGGCTTCCTCGGCGACGGCACCCCTCCAGGCGACGTAACCGGCGTAGCGTGGCCGCACCTCGGGCAGCAGCTGACGGCGTCCGGTCGAGTTGATGCCGTCGGCACAGACGAGCAGGTCGCAGCGCTCCGTCTCCTCGCCGGCGAAGCGAACCCTCACCCCCTGTCGATCCTGCTCGAAGCCGACGCACTCCCGGCCGAGGTGGTACCGTCCCGGCCCCAGGCAGCGTATCCAGGCGACGTAGAGGGCGTGGTAGGCCGTGAACCGGTAGCGGCAGGGCTCCTGATGGGCGACGCTCCCATCCGTGCGCAGGTAGCGAAACCAGCCCGCCGTCGCCCCCACCCGGTCGCGCTCGGGCAGGTCGTGGGCGACGAAGTAGCGAAGGGTGGCCGGGTGAAGGACGATGCCGACCCCACGGTCCTCGAGCGGCACCGGCGAGCGCTCGAACACCTCGACCTCGCAGCCGGCGTCGCGCAGCCAGAGCGCGGTGTTGAGGCCCCCGAGCGATCCTCCCACCACCACCACCTTCGGCCCTGAACGCCCCCGCGACTCCCTCAAGGTTCCTCCCCCCGCAGCCTAGCAAGGTCCGAACCACCGCCATGGTGCGGACGCGCCCCGTCGCCGCCATCCCTGGCGCGAGCGCCGGCGGCCACGCCGGCGGGGAGTGCTACCATCGTCGCCGTCGGAGCCACACGGGTTGGTGCGGCTCCGTTGTGGGTGGGAGCCGTCCGGCGTGCGGTCGGTAGGGATGAAACGGGAGATCGGTCGCGCGGCCTTCGATCGGGGTGGGTCGACGGCCCCGGAGAGGACGGGACCGCCCGGCCGGCGGGGCCGTCCGAGGCCGGTCTGCCGTCTGGTCGCACTCCTGGTGGCGATGCTCCTCGCCGGCTGTGCCGGGATAGGGCCGGCGACCCGGGTGGCGCACGGGCCGGCGCATCCCCGACCGCCGAGCGCGGCCGACCGGGTGCTCCGCGCCGCCCAGTCGTTCATGGACCTGCTGGTGGCCGGGCGCTACGATGCGCAATGGACGCTGCTCGCCCCGCAGGCCCAACAGCAGTGGCCCTCGCAGGTGGCTCGAACCCAGATGCTGCAGCAGAAGTTCGGTGGCCTGCGTCTCGGCTACCAGCTGGGCGCCCCTCGGCCCGGGGCCACCTGGAGCAGCGGAGAGGACCTGGCCATCGCCTCGAACCTCTGGCAGGTCTCGGTCGCCCTCCAGATCACGCCGGGCAGCCCCGTCCAGCCCCCGGATGCGGCCACCCTCTACCAGCGGCTCGACCTCTACCTGAGCGGCCCCGGCAGGGACACCGTCGGCCGGGTGCAGGTGGTAGGCGAGGGGCCGGCGTCGCCGGACGCCCCCATTCTCCTCTCCCACCCGGCGCCACCCCGGAGCGCCGCCGTGCCCATCCTCATGTACCACGAGGTCGCACCCTACCCCAACCCCTCCCAGTTCCCCTCCGCCTACGACTACCGGTTGGAGTACGGGCTCACCGTCTCCCCGGATGAGTTCCAGGGCCAGATGACGTGGCTGGCGGACCACGGCTACCGGCCCATCCCTCTGGTCCGCCTGGCCGACTACCTGTCCTACGGCCTCCCCCTGCCCGAGCATCCCGTCGTCCTCACCTTCGACGACGGCCTGGAGAGTCAGTTCCAGTACGCCGTCTCGGTGCTCCGCCAGCACGCCTTCACGGCCGAGTTCTTCATCCCCACCGGTCTCGTCGGCTGGCACGGGAAGACGCGCTGGTACATGAGCTGGGACCAGATCCGCCAGCTCGCCCAGGAGGGGTTCTGGGTCGAGGACCACACCCGCAACCACGTCGAGGTCTACGGCCTGTCGCCGGGCGACATCCAGACCCAGCTCGTCGCCTCCCGGCAGGCGCTCCAGCAGCAGACCGGTCAGGCCGTCCAGTTCTTCGCCTATCCGGGCACCTGGCCTTTCCCCAGCGCTCAGACCGCCGGCCCCGCCCAGCGCGGCGTGTTCTCGGCCCTGGCCGACGCCGGCTACCTGCTCGCCCTCACCGACCCACGGATCGGAGCCGACCTGGTGCGCTCCGACCAGCCCTTCCAGCTCCCCCGCATCCGGGTCGGACCCGCAGAGGCGCTCGGCAGCTTCGCCGCCTCGCTGAGCCCGGGCTGAGCGAGAGCGGGGCGCACCGCCGGCGGCGAGCGTCCCGGGACGAGACGCGCAACCGGCAGGTGTCGAGGGGCTGCCCGCAGGGCTCGCGCCCCGATCGACAACCGTGGAGTCACATCGTCCTGCGGTGAGCCGCACGAGGGCAGTCGGTCGCCCTTCACGGTGTCGATCGCGCGTATCGGCAACGTGCAACATGGCCCCATCTGGGACGGAGCGGGCGACCCTATACTGACCGCGCGCTGCACCGGCTCCAGGTCGCAGGCTACAAGAGCCTCGCGGCGTCGACGTGGAGCTCGACCCGCTGACGGTCGTCTTCGGCCCCAACGCCGCCGGCAAGAGCAATCTCCTGGACGCGATCGGTCTGTTGTCGAGGATGGCGACGAGCCCCAACCTCGATGCCGCCCTCACCAACCACCGGGGCACCCCGCTCGAAGCCTTTCGGTTCCCCGAAGACGGCCTGCAGGGCCTGCAGCGCCAGGAGCGGGCCACCTTCCGGCTCACCGCCGACGTGCGTCTGGACGACAGCGTCGTCGAGGCGGTCGAAGCCGAGATACGCCGGGCGCGGGAGGGACTCACCGAAGGCACGACCTCTCGACGCCCCTCGGTGACCGAGCGCTTCCTCAGGTATTCGGTCCAGGTCGAGATCCGCACCGGCTCCGGCCACCTCCGGGTCATCGACGAACGGCTCGAAGCGCTGCGGGGGACCGGAGCCCCAGCGCCGCCCGGCGGCCGTTCCTGGAGCGCATGCCCGGACGCACGCGGATCCGTCTGCGCATGGAGAAGCAGGGTCACCCCACCTACGAGGAGATCGGCCAGGACCGCACCATCGTCTCCAAGCCCCTGTATCCGCCGCACCACCCGCACATCACCGCCCTGCGCGAGGGACTCTCCCGCTGGCGGGTCTACTTCCTCGACCCGGCCGCCATGCGCGAGGAGGTGGCGCTGAAGGAGGTCGAGACACTGGCTCCGAACGGGGGCGATCTCGCCGCCCTCTTCAACACCTTGCGGGTTCACAATCCGGCCCAGTTCCAGGCCCTGGAGAAGACGCTGCACCAGATGCTGCCCTCGATCAGCGGGCTCGAGATCGAACGCACCGCCCAGGGCTTTCTCACCCTCACCGTCCACGAGGACGAGATGCCACTCTCGTCGCGCCTGGTGTCGGAGGGAACCCTCCGCGTGCTCGGTCTGCTGGCGATCACCAACCCACCCCGACCCATGGCCGTGGTCGGCTACGAGGAGCCGGAGAACGGCGTCAACCCGGCTCGGCTGGGCGTGGTCGCCGAGCTGCTGGCGAACGCGGCCGGGCGGGGGACCACGCAGTTCATCGTCAACACGCACTCGCCCGTGCTGCCCGAATACTTCGAGGGGAAACCGGGCGCGGCCCTGCTCCACTGCTACAAGGAGGGCAGGAGAACCCGCTTCGAGCGCTTCGCGGAGACGGGCGTGACCTGCGCCACGGGCTCGACCCGTACCTGGACCTCCTGGTCGTCGCCATCGACGCCGACTGCCAGCGGTGGCAGGGACGGCGTCAACAGGTGCTGAAGGCGCTGGGAGAGGGATATCCGGGCGAGATCGTGGTGGCCATCCCCGAGCCTCACATCGAGAGGTGGTATCCGGCCGATCCACGCGCGGTTGGGGCGGTCCTGGGGGCGACCGACGATCGCCCCGTCCCCAGGGGTCGCTGCCAGAGAGACCTGTACAAACGCCGGCTGCGGGAGGCGTTCCGGCACGTCAGCAAGGGAAGCGTGGACCCCCCTCTGGGCGGGATCGAGTACGGAGAGGACATCGCGGCCGCGATGCGAATCGAGGTGGCACGCCAGAACTGCCAGGACTTCGACCGTTTCGTCGTGGACCTGGCCCGGGTGTTCCGGGCCGGGCACGCAGGTTCATAGCCTCTCTCGTCCGGACGTTCCGCCGCCGGCCGTGGCCGCTTTCGCCGGCGGGGGCGATCGAACGGTCCCACCGGCGCCGTGGACCTTTCGACCTCCACTCTCGGAGGCCGACCGGGCCCAGGTCGGGGTCGCTTCGAGCCGATCCGGGGGTGGAGCCGGGGCGGCGCCCCCGGGGCGCCGTGCCCGGCTGCGCGTGGCTAGGCGGTGGCGGAGACGCCCACCCCGAGCTGGGCCAGCATGCCCGCCAGGTCGAAGTAGTGGCGGTTCGACTTCGACTTGCCGTTCTCGACCTCGACCACCTGGACGGCCTTGATGGCGACCCGCCGGCCCGTCGCGGGGACGACCCCCGCCGGCGTCACCAGGTCGCCGGACTGGGTGCCCCGCCACGTGATCTCCAGCACCGCCGTGCTGCCGCTGGCCAGCGCGTTGGTGATGGTTCCCGAGGCATCGGGGAAGGCCGCCTTCCACGCCCGCTCCGCCTCCAGGATCTCCTCCACACCGCGCAGGCTCCTGCCGGTCGCCGGCTCCTCGTAGGTGGAGTCGCTCGCCAGGTCGGCCGAGACCGCCTGCCAGTCGGCGGCGTTGAAGGCCTCCACGGCCCGCCGCGCCACCCGGATCGCTTCTTGCTCGCCCATTCGAGACCTCCTGGCCGGCGGCCGCCGGCGGCCGCCGGCCGCAGCCCGGGAGCCGGCCGGCCGCGCCGGAACGCCCGGCCAGGGTCGCGGTGGACGGCTCCGGGCGCGACCGCTTGCCCGGCCCAGCCTACGCCGCCGGGCGGAATCGGTCCGGACCGGCGACCGGCTCGACGCCGACACCGGCTCCGAACTCCCCGGGCCAGGTGGCGATCGGGGCGGCGTACCATCGCCACGGTGGGGAGTCCTCGCGCTCCCACCGGCCGCAGGGCGCCCCGGTTGCACGAACGAGGAGGGCAACCAGATGCCGACGTCGATCGACCGCGAGCAGCTCCGGGCGCTGAGGGACCGCGACGCGCAGCTGGTCGAGGTGCTGCCCGCCTCGGAGTACGAAGAAGACCACCTGCCGGGCGCCGTCAACATTCCCCTCCGCCGCATCGACGCCGAGGCACCCCGGCTCCTCGACCGCGACCGGCCCGTGATCGTGTACTGCTGGGACGGTGCCTGAGACATGTCACCACGGGCCGCGTGGCGGCTCGAGAGCCTCGGCTTCCGCCAGGTCTACGACTACACGGCCGGGAAGCTGGACTGGATGGCGGCCGGCCTCCCCACCGAGGGGACCGGCGCCGCCCGACCGCGGGCGGGCGACCTCGCCCGCAAAGAGGTGCCGACCTGCGGTCTGGACGAGCGCCTGGGCGAGGTCCGGGACCGGGTCCGGGCCCGGGGGTGGAAGGTGGCCGTGGTGGTCAACGAGGAACGGGTGGTGCTGGGCCTGCTGCGGACCGGGGAGCTCGACGCCGACGGCGACCGCAGCATCGAAGAGGTGATGCGGCCGGGGCCGAGCACGTTCCGGCCCTTCGTCCCGGCCGAGGAGATGGCGCGGTTCATGACCGAGCACGGGCTGGAGAGCGCCCCCATCACCACCGCCGACGGGCGGTTGGTGGGTCTGCTCCTCCGAGAGGACGCGATCGCCCACACCTCCGGCGGGGGCGACCGGGTGCCGTGACCGGGCCGGAGACCGCGGCTGCGGCCTGCACCGAGTGCGGCCGACCGGTGGAGACGTGCGCCGCCTGCGACGAGCCGGAGTGCCGGGCTCCCATCTGCGGGCCGTGCCTTCGCCTGCGGGTCGGCCAGGCCATGGCGCAACCGCACGCGCACGGCGGCTGACCCGGTGCCGATCGGCCGGCGGTGCCGGGCGACGGCGGTACGACGGCACCGCGGGCCCGGTCGTGACCGGCACCGGGCCGGTGGCGGCTCAGGTCTGGCCGCCGGCGGCCACCACGACCACGTCGGCCGGGGCGGTGCGGGCCGGCTCGCGGCGGGCCAGCGCCGCCTCGATCGCCGGCTCCAGGTGCTCCCGCTTCCTCGCCTCCGCGGCGCCGTGCCGCTCCTTGAACTCCGGCATCACCTCGCGGGCGAAGAGTTCGAGCGACTCGCAGATGTGCTCGTGGCGATTGCGACCGGCCTGGCTGACGAAGATCACCTGGTCGACGCCGGCCTCCTCGTAGCCGCGCAGGAAGCGACGGATCTGGTCGGGCGTCCCGATCGCCCCCCGCAGCGAGCCCATCTGCTCCTGCATCCTGGCCGCCAGCGCCTGGCCCTGGCGGGCGGCCAGCTCGCGGTCGAAGCCGAACTGCGAGCGACGCTCCTGGAACTCGTCCCAGATGCTGGTCACGCCCGGGGTGTGGGCTCCGTACACGTAGTAGTGGCCGAGCGAGTAGCCGAAGAAGTGGCCGCCGTCCAGGCCGCGGTCGATGGCCGTGGCCTCGTCCGGATGGCACATGAAGGGGGTGATCACCGCCACCTGGGGGTTGACGGCGAAGCCGGCGGGCACGCAGTGCTCGCTCGCGATGGTGGCGTAGTAGTCGTCCACCCACTGGCGCGCGGCCTCCGGCTCGATGAAGGAGAAGGAGAGGGCGCCGATCCCCCTGGTGGCGGCCAGGTGGATGGTCTCGCGGCGACTGCACGCCACCCACAGGGGCGGGTGCGGCCGCTGGTAGGGCTTGGGGACGACGTTGCGGGGCGGCATACGCAGCCAGCGACCCTCGTAGCCGGCGAAGGGCTCCTCCACGAACATGCGGGTGATGGCGTCGAGGGCCTCGGCCCACTGCTCGCGCTTCTCGGCCCGGTCGACGTGGAAGCCGTGCAGCTCCATCTCGGAGGAGGACTCCCCGGTGCCGAACTCGACCCGCCCGTCGGAGATGAGATCGAGGGTGGCGATCCGCTCCGCCACCCGGGCGGGATGGTTGAAGTTCACCGGCAGGAGCACGATGCCGTGCCCGATCCGGATCTGCCGCGTGCGCTGGCTGACCGCGCCCAGGAAGACCTCCGGGGCCGAGGAGTGGCTGTACTCCTCCAGGAAGTGGTGCTCGACCTCCCAGACGTAGTCATAGCCGAGCCGGTCGGCCAGCTCGATCTGCTCCAGCGCGTCCTTCAGCAGCCGGTGCTCCGCGCCGGGCTCCCACGGCCGCGGGAGCTGGTGCTCGTAGAAGATGCCGAACCTCACGCCGTCCTCCTCCCTGGACCTCGGCCCGCGTGCGGCGAGCCACGCACCCACTCTACGGCCATCCTCGCCCCTCCCCGCCCGTCGCCGCAACCGGGGGCCGCTTCGGGGCGCCGCCCATCGGATCGAGCAGAGGCGACCCGGCCTACCCGGCCTGCCGCGGTGAGACCGCGCGACGAGCTCTCCGTCACCGCATCACTGCGTCGGCGTGACGGTCATCCGAGCGCACGTCCCGCCGCGGCGTCGAGCCATGGCCCCCCATCGACGACAGGGTGCTCCGGCAGGGCCCTTCCGATGGCAAGGCGGGAGAGCATGCACCATCACTCGCCAGACGCGAGGCCAGCCCTCGGCACCTGTCAGGACCTCGAGCATCGAGCAGGAGGATGCGCTCAACCCGCCGCCCACGGCGCCGCGAACGCCCGCCGTCGACCGGCTGGGGCGCCTCACCAGCGCGAGATCAGCATCTTCTTTCGGGTGTAGAAGTCGACGCCGTCGGTGCCGTGGATGTGGAGGTCGCCGTAGAAGGAGCTCTTCCAGCCCGAGAAGGGGAAGAAGGCGAAGGGCTGGGC